>JABNAD010000374.1_pt1 | contig 28965 bp, 28 predicted proteins | sample 7240381 | NCBI WGS metagenome assembly JABNAD01 (sample SAMN11332834, study PRJNA596920) | anaerobic digester metagenome | biome: digested sludge; isolation source: digested sewage sludge-derived enrichment culture grown on H2/CO2 | place: Germany: Goettingen
ATTGGGATTGGATATTTTTTTGAAAATTAAATTAGTAACATTATGAAGAAAAATCATATTGGCATCCATAGGTTCTTTTGAACCTTCCTCCAATACTGCCTTCATATACTTTACTTTCATGACCTTAATAAATTCCAGCAGGTTTGAAATTCTGATCAAGAGTTCCTCGGGCTGAAAAGGTTTTCTGATATACACATCTGCACCGCACTTAAGTCCGGTCAGCATATCTTCGGAAGTAGTCTTTGCCGTGATCACAATAACCGGAATATGATTTAAAATTGTTGAAGATTTCACTTCTTTACATAAGGTCAATCCATCTTTACGAGGCATCATCGCATCAGTTATGATGATATCGGGTATCAGCCTGAGGGCTTTTTCCATACCGTCTACACCGTCAACGGCTGCAATGACGTTATACTCGTCTTTTAAAAGTGATTGAACATAAAAGAGGACATCCGGGTTGTCTTCTACCAGTAGAATGGTAGGCTTGCCATCGATGTGGGGAAGCTCTTCTTCAAAGGAGTTTAATGCTTTTGATTCTTCTTTCCAATCGACAGAAAAACTTGTATTATAAGGCGAATCACTGCCGGGTTCCCATTTCTCAATATTCACTTTTTCGCTTGTTCTTAACGGAAGTGTAACGGTAAACTCCGAGCCTTTGTTAAGCTGGCTCTTCACCTCTATGGTTCCATTCATATGCTCTACCAGCTGTTTGGTAAAAGCCAGTCCAATCCCACTGCCCTGCTTATCTCCCGAATTAGGCACCTGATAAAAAAGATCGAATATTCTTTCGAAATCATCTTCGCTTATACCCACACCATTATCAGTCACTTTTAATTTCACATCCTTCTCATCGGCCGTAATTAAAACACTAACCAATCCGTGATTTGAGGTATATTTAATAGCATTGGAAAGTAAATTCTGAAAAATGTCGGTTATATAGTTAGGCACAAAATCCATCTCAATAAGTGGACTTTGGGGATAGAAAGAGATAAATATGTTCTTGTCGTTCGCAAATAAACGATACCGGTCAATCAATATCCCTATAAAAGTTACAATGTTACCGTTTTTCCATACCGGTTTATCCAGTCCGGAACTTATTTTAGTTATATCGAGCAGCTGATTTACCAGACGCAGCATCTGTTCACCTTGTTTCTCGATAGCAGAAAGGTAATACTTTTCTTCTTCAAGCGGGACTTTTTTGTTTTGCAGCTGCCTGCTGTGTCCAAGGATTATCGTTAATGGCGTCCGGAATTCATGGGTGATATTGGTGAAGAAATTCGACTTAACCCTATCTATTTCACGCAACGTTTTATTTTTCTTGGTACGTTGTAAAAAAGCGTACCACAATGTCACAGACAAGGATATCAATAACAATAACGCTGCAGCAGATGCCGTAAGTATAATTCTGGTCTCACGCACTTGCATCTCCTTTTCCCTGTTCAACTGATCAATAAACTTCAAGTTTTTTTCGCGTTCATAATTGATGCGTATATCCGTTACCTGATTATTCTTCTGTATGCTAAGGATGCTATCCTGGTACATCACACTTAACTTATTGTTTTCAAGCGCATCTCTGTATTTTCCGATCCGACTATAGTACATCTCGTACAAAGCATAGACTTCCGACAAATGTTCGGGAGATCTGATCTCCTCTGCAGTCTCTTTAGCTTTCTCGAGATACCTGAGTGCTTCATCAAAATTGTCCAACTTAAGATTGATCCTGGAAACGGCCAGGCAAGAGACAAGCCAATGCCACTTATCGTCCATTCCGTCCATTACAGCATAAGCTTTCCGATACTCATCTTCTGCTTTTTGATATTCATTTTGATCTTCAAAAATTTCGCCAAAATGCGTATGACAAAGCCCGATCCCCAATTTTGATCCAATCAATTGGTTTTTAATCATAGAAAGATCGTAATAATAGAACGCCGAATCATACTGCTTCCTCATTTGGTAAATAGCTCCTAAATTGGCATAGTTTATGGCCTGACCGAGATTACTTTCGATGGTGACTTCTCCCTTGAGTGCTTCCCTGAATTTATTTTCGGCTTCGTTAAAATCGTTTATTGAAAGCGCGATGTTACCAATACCATTCAGGGCCATAACCCTGTTTTTTTGGTTCGCTTTATCGTTGACATCTTGAAAGCTCTCTGTAATCTGAAGGGCCTGATAGTGGTAGTCGGACGCTTCGGGAAGGACGCCGATCCTTCTCAGGTTGGTTCCAATATTGTTGTAAGCTTGTGCAATATAAATTGTATCCTTCAAGAGGAGGGCAGCATTTAACGATTGCTGATGATAGTCGATCGCATTGGAAAAGTCAGATTGTGCCCGATACCTGTTACCAAGCTCACAACTAGTGATATAAATACCGGCGTAGTTTTTGGATGCCGTAAAACTGTTCAGCAGGAGTAATACTGAGTCGGCAGGAAAGTTGCGTGAATATACTTTTTTCTCCAGACTGTCTTTAAATGCAGTGCTCTCAATTGTGGTGTTTCCCGTTCTTGTACACGAAACAACTGTCAAAAATAAAAAAACCACCGCCCTAACAGTTAGCTGAGTTAACTGCTGGCGAGAAACATGAATGTATTTTACCAATAAATTCATTATTTTTTGTGTCTCTTGGCGGTAAACAACAGATATCCGCATCGTTGCAAATGTAATAAAAAAAAGCTGATAAATACAAATTTTATCAGCTTTTAAAAAAATTTATTCTGTATATGTTATTCTGCTACTACCTCAAATGGAATTTCAACAGACACTTCTTTGTGCAACTTGGCAACGGCAACGTAGTTTCCTACTTCTTTTACCGCATCTTTTATCACAATGCTTTTTCTCTCCACATCAAAACCCTTTTCTTTCAATGCATCGGCAATCTGAATGTTGGTAACCGACCCAAAGATCGTTCCGGTTGAACTGGTTTTTGCACCGATGGTAAGAGATACTCCTTCCATTTTTTCGGCCAGGGTCAAGGCGGTTGCTTTAATTTGTTCCAACTTATGAGCTCGTTGTTTCAGGTTTTCAGCCAACACTTTTTTCGATGATTCGGTAGCAATAATAGCTTTTCCCTGTGGAATAAGATAGTTGCGGGCATATCCTTTCTTTACGTTTACTATGTCGTCTTTGTAGCCTAAATTCACTACATCTTCCTTTAAAATTACTTCCATAACTTTTCCTCCTTCTTTTTATTTCATTAAATCGGTTACGTACGGAAGCAAAGCTATGTGACGTGCTCTCTTAACTGCTTGCGCGATACGACGTTGAAACTTAAGCGATGTACCTGTTATTCTGCGTGGAAGAATTTTCCCCTGCTCATTCAGGAACTTTTTCAAAAATTCGGGATCCTTGTAATCGATGTACTTGATTCCGTTCTTTTTGAAACGACAATACTTTTTCTTTTTAACATCCACCGATACGGGAGTCAAATATCTGATTTCTGATTGTTTAGCCATCTTTTAATCCTCCTTTTCCTCTAATTCAACTTTTTTTCCCGCCTTAACGGTTTCTTTAGCCGTATCCTGAATACGGGCTTCCTGCTTCTTGCCGCCTTTGTTGTTTCGTCTTTTCTCGGCGTATTCAAATGCAAAATGATCCTGCTTGATGGTTAAGAAACGAATCACACGCTCATCGCGACGGAAGTTTACTTCTAATCTGGCAACCACTGACGGGTCAGCTTTGAATTCCAGAAACGTATAAAAGCCGGTTGTTTTTTTATCGATGGGGTAAGCCAGCTTACGTAATCCCCAGTTTTCTTCGTTTACAATTTCAGCCCCTTGGTCCGTGAGGAGGTTTTTGAATTTTTCAACCGCTTCCTTCATCTGTACATCAGACAAAACGGGAGTCAAAATGAAAACGGTTTCGTAATTGTTCATACTAAAATGAATTAATTATTAATGATTTAAACCGAAAAATTATTTTTCGGACGGCAAAGATACAATAAAATACGCTAAAAACAAAGCTCTAAGGCTAATAAAAAAGATAAAAGACTGAAATTCGCACACTATTCGGATAAAGAAAACAGAGACAGTGACCGTCGTTTAACCGGACAAAACAACTTCTGGAATAATACATTCACGGAAAAAGGCTACTTTCTAGACAACACTTTCCCAAATCCGGTAGCGAAGTTCAAATCCTTTAGGAATAAAAATAATCATGGGATCTGTTGTATACGGTATCCTTCTTGTTTCCCCGTAGATAAATTTCCCGGTCAGCTCCCTGTCTGGGCAACCCATCTGCGTAGACGCAATTTCACCGTCCGAATCAAAAATCATAAACATGTGGGGAGAAAAATTCATGTCTCCGGCATCTCCGAAAGTTACGTCGATAAGACGATGCCTATTGCAATCCACTTTTTTCGTGATACCTACAACAAGTTCTATTTTTGAATTTTCAGAGCCTGCTGGCAATTGTAATATATAACCGTCGTATTTGTCTTTAGTCAGGTCGAAAGGACGTTTTTCAAAGAGCTTATTTTCGGGATCGTGCTCAACCTGAATCATTTCGGCAACTTTCCACACGGTATGCTTCAATTCAATATCTTTTGGGAGATAAACAACCGTGGGTCTTAAACTGTTATAATCGACCAAAACCGGCATCCCACGAGCAAACTCGGTGTGCAGGCTGTCTGTTGCACATCCCAGCAACGTCTGCACCACTTCCCCTTCCGACCGTTAAATGTAGCGTAACACATCTTCATCGGCAAAAGAATCTTCTACAAACTCACCCTGTAAGCTATAATCGTTGCATTCATCCATTTGCATCGTCTTGCCCGGGATTATCTCAACGATAAATTGAGATTCATCAGGCTTCCCGGGCACGGAAATGACATATTTTTGATAACCTTGTGGATGAGGATATTTTTTCAGGATTCCAGTCATCTCTATTGAATCCAACCGATAAGGATTGTCAGATGATGTCGATTTCCCTTGCGAACAGTTTGTAAGTAAAACCAAAAGTGTAAGTAAGAAAAGAAGGGAATAAAACTTTTTCATAATAGCCATTTTAGGGTTTTGTTATCTGTTAAACGTTTCCTTATTCAAATAGTTCTATGCCTATTGCGTAAAAAGTCGTATTTTTGTATCTCAAAAAATCACAGAGATGAAAAAAATTCACGATTACGAAATCATGTCACCGGCAGGTTCCTACGAATCACTGACAGCTGCCATTCAGGGAGGTGCTGATTCTATCTATTTTGGCATCGAGGGGCTGAACATGCGTGCCAAGTCGTCCAACAATTTCACCGTGGAAGACCTGCACAAAATTGCGGAGATCTGCAGGGAAAATAAAATAAAAAGTTACCTGACCGTCAATACCATTATTTATGACAACGACATGGAGCTGATGCGAAAAGTGGTGAATGCAGCCAGGGAAGCCAATTTATCAGCAATCATCGCAGCAGACGTGGCGGTGTTGATGTATGCCCGAAGCATTGGAGTGGAAGTACACTTGTCTACCCAGCTGAATATCACAAACACCGAATCGTTACGGTTTTACGCCCAGTTTGCCGATGTGGTGGTGTTGGCTCGCGAACTCAACCTCGATCAGGTAGCTTCCATTCACAAAGACATCGTCGAACAGCAGATAAAGGGCCCGTCGGGTGATCTGATACGCATAGAAATGTTCGCGCACGGTGCTTTATGTATGGCTGTTTCAGGCAAATGCTATCTAAGCTTACACGAAAAAAATCTGTCGGCAAACCGGGGAGCATGCAACCAGATTTGCCGCCGTGGATATATCGTAAAGGACAAGGACAGCGAAATTGAGCTGGAAATTGACAACGAGTACATCATGTCTCCCAAAGACCTCAAGACCATCCATTTCATGAATAAGATGATGGATGCGGGTGTCCGGGTCTTTAAGATTGAAGGCCGTGCCCGCGGCCCGGAGTACGTCCGGACAGTAACCTCGTGCTACAAAGAAGCGGCCCAGGCCTACTGCAACGATACGTTTTCGCAGGAAAAAATCGATACATGGAACGAAAAGCTGGCCACCGTCTTTAATCGCGGATTCTGGGACGGGTATTACCTCGGCCAACGGTTGGGTGAATGGACGCACCGGTACGGTTCAGGGGCAACAAAAAGAAAAGTTTATGTGGGCAAAGCCATTAAGCATTTCGGGAACATCGGCGTTACGGAATTTTTGGTAGAAGCCCAACCGGTTAAGGAAGGCGATGAGTTATTGATCACCGGGCCGACCACCGGCGCGGTTTTTGTGACGGCAGAAGATATCCGAGTCCATTTGAGGCAAGTTTCCGAAGCAGTTAAAGGCGATCACTTCTCGATAAAAACGCCCGAGAAAATCCGCCCAAACGACCAGCTTTACAAAATGGTAAAGGCTGAACGCCGCGGGACAGCTCACGAACGTTAAATCCTCTCGCAGTCTTTTTGCCGGCAATGCAACGGAACTATATGCCTGTTTACAGCCAATTGTTTATACAAACAAGAGCCTAACCGGGTGATTTTCAATACCCAGAAAGCCGGAACAAGCAACCAGAACAGCGGAAGCCGGAGAATAGTCCGATACAGCGAATCGTATCCGTATTTCCATATCCCTTTGTGAACAGATGCCAATTGCTCTTCCGCCAAAGTCAGATTCAACCCGGGTGCAATTTTCGTATGCTCTTCATTACGTAACTCTCTGCATGAGATAAGATTAAACCAATCTAACTGACGGATCAGGTTCATCAACCGGGTGCAGTTTTTGCACCAATTATCGTAGTAAACAGTCATTCCGACAGTTGTTTGAAAAAATCCCAAATCACTATTCCCGCCGTAACCGAAACATTCAGTGAGTGCTTGGTACCGTACTGCGGAATTTCGATGCAGTTGTCCGAAGCATCAACAACTTCCTGTTGCACACCATGTACTTCATGTCCAAGGATAACGGCATATCTTCTCCGCCGGTCCAACGTCAGGGTTTCCAACGAAAGGCTGTTCCGGGTCTGCTCTATGGAAAAAACGGTATACCCGTTCGTTTTCAATTCTTTAATCGCCGAAATAGGTTCCGCGAAATACCTCCATTTCACCGAATCTTCAGCACCCAGTGCCGTTTTATGAATTTCGGCATCGGGCGGTGGGGCAGCAATGCCACAAAGGATAATCTCCTCCACCCGGAAAGCATCGCATGTGCGAAAAACCGAACCGATGTTGTGTCGGCTGCGCACATTGTCCAACACCACCACCAAGGGAATTTTGGGTGCTTCTCGAAATTCTTTAACACTTATTCTGTTGAGTTCCTCAACGTTGAGTTTTCTTCTGTACATCATCTCTGTTTCTCTCCCCATCACTTAAGAGAAAGGGGAGGTTATTTTTCAGGTTTTATTACGGCTCGCACTGCAAACCAAACATGGTGAAGGAAAGTTGATACCTGTCCGTAATGCTTCACCATGATCCGGTACCGCTCCTTGAGCGAGGCCTTCCGGTTGGCCGTAGTTATTCCCTCGTTCAGGTAATTAATAAGCGTCAGGTGTGTATTACGGATGTAGCGGGATTTTTTCATCATGCGGATGCACCAGTCCACATCCGCAGAAAAACGATAATTCAGGTCGTAAGGCTCAAAAATCGATTTCTTGACCATAAACGCCTGATGGCACACCAGCATTCCTTGCTTAAAACTTTTCCAGGAAAGGGTTTCGGGTGCACTTAGTCGACGCATAAACAAAAATTCCCCGTTATCACCGACAATAGCCGTTTCACCATACAAGATGTCAGGGGCCGAAGCGGGTTCGAAAGAATTCATCATGTTCTCTACTGTCTCCGGCAGAAAAAACATATCACCTGCATTTAAAAAGCAAAGATAGTCACCCGTAGCCATCGTTACGGCTTTATTCATTGCGTCGTACAACCCGTTGTCCGGCTCACTCTTCCATTTCAGTTTGGGATTCTCATACTGCTGGATCAACGCAAGGGTATTGTCTTTCGATTTTCCGTCCACAATAATATGTTCCACATACGGATACGTTTGTTCGCGAACACTTTTCAGCGTCCGTTCCAACGTTTTTCCTGCGTTGTAGGTAACGGTTATTACGGAAAGCGATTTCATTTGCGGGCGTAAACAACAATAAACGGCGAAAGGAACCGTCCCTTCACCGGAAAAAGTTTAACGGCATAACTCAACATTTTCACCCATTTTCGGATACGCTTATTTTTGGGTTTCGGCTCCAGCCAAAGCATAGGCTTCCCCAGGTATTCAATTTCAACCTCCTTTAAATCGAATTCCTGCATAATGCCTTTCAAACGTGGGATCTCCATCGATTTCAGGTTATGTGCTTCCAGATTTTCCCTATCCAACCATTGTTGTATTCTTCCGTTCAACCCGAGAAAATTAGGGACCAGCAGGAGTAAATGTCCGTTTTCCGAGAGCAAGTCCACGTGCCGTGCAATCACGTCGCGCGTGTCCTGAAAGTGTTCGATAAATCCCGATGAGAAGACTACATCGTATTTTTTTTCGGACGAAATTTCGAAAAAATCGCCATCAATACACCGGATGGTATGCTCCGGAAGATTATTGACCGCCTCAAACTTACGGACGATAGCAGTGTTCATGTAAAAGTCGAGTACGGTAACATCCGGAATACCCTGCTTGTAAAAATACGCCGCAAAAATACCGGGAAAACCGCCGATTTCGATAAAACTTTTGGCTCCGCTGAGTTTCGGTATAAATTTTCCGAAAACCACGCTGCGAGGAATCTTGTCAAATTGATAGTCCGACCAGTATGCCTCCCAGTGCGACTGATCGGTAATATTATTGGGATTGTTCTGCATAAATCGTTAAATAGCGGTTGACAATTATTTCCTCTGCGTATTCCGACAATACTTTTTTTCGGGCATTTTCCGAAAGCCGCCGGAAGTCAGCTTCAAAAAGGATCCACTGCAAACCTTGGGTTAAGTCATCAGCGTCCTTATATTCGGCCACATATCCGTTTTTTCGGTGGTCAATCATTTCGGGGATTCCCCCGGTATTGAATCCAACACAAGGTGTACCGCATGACATAGCCTCCATAAGGGTATTCGGTAGGTTCTCCTGCAGTGAAGGTGTCACAAAAACATCGGCAGCATTATAAAGATCCGGCATTCTATCCGGGGCAACAAATCCGGTATTCACGGACAAGGCCGGCAGTTGCTGTGCAATTTCGTTCCCGTTTGTCCCGGCAATCAGGAACAGCACCTCTTTGTTGTTAAGTCGTTTGCCGGCTTCTATCAAGTAGTCCATCCCTTTTCGTTTGTCGGAAGCTTTAACCGCGGCAAACAAAATAATCCTTTTGTCCGCAGGTAAGCCCAGTTTTTGTTTTGCTTCCTCCTTATTTTTGGGAAAGTACCTTTGCGTATCGATGGGGTTTGGAATAGAAACTACCCGGCGTCCTGTTGTAAGTGGACTTTTTTCTGCTAGCCTTCCAAGCCACTGGCTGCAGGCCACAAATTCTATTTTTCCCTGATCGTATGCCGTCTGTTTTTTTCGAAAAATCCGGTGAGAAAGATCGTTCTCCAATGGAGCTTTCAAGTATGGACAATTTCCGCATGAATGATGAAAGCGTGCACACGGTCCGGCATGATGACAAATTCCGGTGAAGGGCCACATATCGTGCATCGTCCACACCACCTTTTTACCGCTGGCAAGGATCTCTCCGATTTCGCTGATCGATAACATCCCCTGATTGATCCAGTGTAGATGAATAATGTCAGCTCGCTTAAATTCGGGAAGCCGGGTAACGGAAATTCCGGTATTGGCGATGGAAACATCAAAAAGGTTCTCCCGCGATAACCGGTTTTGCAAAAATATTTGTCCGCGCTCCCCATAAAAATGCAGGTTATTTTGAATTTTGCCGCCTGCTTGCATAATATACTCATTGTCAGAACGTTTATCACGAACCAGCATCTTCGCCCTTACCCCCTTGGCACGGAGAGCATTCATCAACCGGAAAGCTGCAATGGCTGCCCCGCCGTGAATATCGGATGTGCTGATTATAAGTACGTTCATGCTATTTCCAACATTTTCTCAACGATACGTTCACATGCCTTGCCGTCACCGTATGGATTGGTTCTGGTTGACATAGAATAATAATAGCTATCGTCCGATAAAAGCCGGGAGGTTTCTGACACAATCAGGCTGTAGTTCGTTCCGACCAGCCTGACTGTCCCGGCCTCCAGTGCTTCGGGACGCTCCGTGGTATCCCGCATGACCAGAACCGGCTTACCTAAGCCTGGAGCTTCTTCCTGAATTCCTCCACTGTCGGTCAGGATCAACCTGCTCTTTTCCATGAGGTAGACAAAAGGCAGGTAATCCAGGGGTTCTATTAAATGGAGGTTTTCGTGCTTATCATCACTAAACACCTCACGAATGGTTTCGCGCACATTCGGATTAAGGTGCATTGGGTAAATGAAATGAGTTTCGGGGAACTTTTCCGATAACGTTTTTATTGCTTGGCAAATATGTGTAAATCCTTCACCAAAATTTTCCCTCCTGTGGCCGGTAATTAATACAAGTTGCGGGGTAAGGCTTCCGCCCATTTTTTCGGGCAACCCACTCCGGATTAGGGTTTCCTCGATCTCTTTCCGAAGGTTTTTATCGGTTTTTATTTTTTGAGTAACCCAATACAGCGCATCAATAACCGTATTTCCTGTTACTGAAATACTGTTTTCTTTGATTCCCTCATCCAACAGGTTCTGCTTGCTTAAGGGAGTAGGTGCAAAATTGTATGTGGCTATCCGGCTTGTGATTTGACGGTTAATTTCTTCCGGCCAAGGGCTGTACATGTTGTGTGTTCTCAGCCCTGCTTCGACATGCGCTACCGGTATTTTCTGGTAAAAAGCAGCCAACGCGGTTACCGTGGAAGTGGCTGTGTCGCCATGTACAATCACCCAATCGGGTTGCGACTGCTTCAGCACATCCCTCATACCCGTTAATATGCTGGATGTTATGTCGTATAAGTCCTGATTGCTTTTCATAACATTCAAGTCATAATCGGGTCTTATTTCAAACAGACGAAGAACCTGATCCAACATTTGCCGGTGTTGCCCGGTTACACAAACAAGAACATGAAATTTATCGGGATATTTCTGAAACTCCCTAATCAACGGAGCCATTTTTATAGCCTCGGGACGGGTTCCAAAAACAAGCATTATTTTTTTTCGCATACCCTCATTTTTTAAAAACCCCACAGAAATCAAGGATCACCTTATCATCTCTGAAAATCAACTTCTTAAACTCCTTATGAGCTACCAGAAACGCAACTATATCGGCCGTGTCATACGCTTCCGCATAATCGGTAAGCTTAAAAACCTTATGCGTCTCTATATTGGGCTCAACGATTAAGAAATCAGCGTTGTTATGCCCTTGCATTACTTTCGAGACAATGTATTTGGCAGGTGACTCCCTCAAATCTTCGATGTTCGGCTTAAAAGAAAGCCCCATCAAAGCCACAACAGGTTCCCGGCCTTCGCGTAAATTGAAATCCTTCATCGTGGAAAGAATTTTCTCTGAACACCAAAAAGCTTTGTAATTGTTTATTTCACGGGCCTTTCCTATCAGTTGAGACTCAATCGGAAATTCTGAAGTGATGAAATAGGGATCCACGGCAATACAATGTCCTCCCACCCCACTTCCGGGTTGAAGAATGTTTACACGGGGATGTTTGTTGGCTAGCTCGATCAGTTCCCAGACATTGATATGGGCTTTCTCACATATGATGGAAAGCTCGTTAGCAAAAGCAATCTGCACATCGCGAGAAGCATTCTCTGTCAGTTTACACATTTCGGCAGTACGCGCATTTGTCTTGTACAGGGATCCTTTCACAAAATGGCTGTAGAAGCCGGCAGCTTTTTCCGAGGATCCTTCGTCGATACCTCCTATCACACGGTCGTTGTGAATTAATTCATAAACGGTATTTCCCGGCAATACTCTTTCAGGACAATAACTCAAATAGATTTTATCTTTTAACGCAGGCTTTTCGGAATAAATCAACTCTGCCATCTTTTCCGTGGTGCCCACAGGGCATGTTGACTCAATAATACACAAATCTCCTTCCTTCAAGTAAGGAAGAACGGTGGTGACAGCTGACTCCACGTACGAGACGTCGGGTTCATGATTTCCTTTAAACGGGGTGGGCACCACAATGACGTAAACATCACTTGTTTGCGGCTCAGTATATGCTTTAAGGGTTCCGTTGGAAGTGACTTTTTTGCATATCTTATCCAATCCGGGTTCTGAGAAATGAACTTTCCCGGAATTCACACTTTTCACTACTTCGGGATTAATGTCTACACCGATTACTTCAATACCGTTATCAGCCGCGATTACAGCTGTCGGCAAACCTATATAACCCAATCCAATAAAACAAGCTTTCATATACTAATCCATTAATTCAACTACAAAAATAAGCGTAAAATTCCTAATAAAACGGTTAACGCCACATATATACCCATTTTCTTTGACGGGAGAAAGACAAATCAATTCGATAAAATAGTTTTGTAGGCATTTACATACCTATCGCTGACCGTATCCAGGTTGACCTTATTTTTGATGATTTCGAAGGAATGTTCTCCCATTTTTTTTCTTAAGCCGGGATCATTAAACAGCGCAATTATCTTTTCGGACAGATCTACGGCATCATTTTCCCGGAAAAAGAATCCGTTACTCCCTTCGTAAACCAGATCCCGCTCGGTACCGTCACATACCGAACATATTACCGGAAGGGAGAACGTCATGGCATCGTTGATGGACAACCCCCCCATTCCTGCCAAAACATAAACCGATGACGCCAAGAAGTATCTTCCTATCAATAAATTATCGTAAATCTCTCCGGTAAAAATAACTCGGCTGCCGATCTTCAAGTCACGGGCTTGTTTTTTCAGATTTTCCATTTCGGGGCCATCTCCTACGATCACCAACTCCGCACCGGGGAAATGCGATAGTACTTTTGAAAAGGCGTCCATCAATAAATCCACCCTTTTCCATTTCACCAACCTTCCGATATGAATCATCCTGTGATCATTTTGAGGCAACAGAGGTTGTTCTTTGGACAGTTCTTGTCTGATCCGGAGCAATTCCTCGGAATTGTTTGAGTTGTAGGTAACAAACACCGACTTTTCGGATAGGTTATAAGTAGGCAAGATCTCTTTCCCTACAGACGAATAGACTACCGCACCATCAGCGTGTGAGTAACAGTATTTCCTGATTTCGGCAACAATCCTCTGCCGTATGTGGAAAAACAACCCTTTATTCAGCAGGTTCATATCTTCATCGTATACAGGGTTTTCTTTGTAGAAGGAGCTGAGTTTTCCATAGGGTGGAACCTGAAAAGGGATTTCGCGCATCACAAATTTGGATTTGGTCTCCTTTAAAGCTTTCCTTAATTCAGGTTGAGTGAAATACTGCAAGAAAAAAGGCCAGCCTACGACAAAAATATCAGGCTTCTCTCTGTATATGATGGAAGGAAGTTCCCTGAAGCCGGTTTTGCCCAGCAGCGATTTTCTTTCTTCACTCGTTATAACCCTGTAATTTGCCACCTCCCGGCCAATCACCCTTACGCCTTTTCCAATCATTGTACTTTTTTTCGGAGGAACAACCACCACAACTTCCACTCCTTTATCAGCCAGCTTATTCAACAAAGCATTGGCATAAGGTGGAATTCCTCCAAAAACGTACAATACTTTCATTTACAGCGGAATTTAAAATTCAATTTTCGAAGACAACACATTCCGGCGAAAAACGCCTAAATTTATATTCACTCCCACCTCTATACCTTTGCCGACAAGTTCATTCTTCACCGTCTCATATGCCAGATCGGGACTGTTGTTATCACCGCTCAGGTGGCAAAGCCAGATATTCCGGAGATGAGGTGAACAGTTGTTTGCCAAAAACTCAGCAGTCTGCCGGTTGCTCAAGTGTCCCGTTCCGTTACTGATTCGCTGTTTAAGGAAATAGGGATACCTTCCGTTAAGAAGCATTTCTTCGTCGTAATTGCTTTCAATAACCAGGTGGTTAGCTTTTCCGGCGTAATAGGCTACATCATCGGTTATAGCCCCGATGTCGGTTGCCAGTGTAAGCTTGTGATTACCGAACTCAAAAAAATAACCGGCATTGTCGCTGCTGTCGTGCGGGACATCGAAAGCGGTAATCCTAAAATCTTCTATCTGAAACGACTCTCCCTTCTCTATAATTCGTTTAGTTGCACCGTTGATGGTGTTTTTAACAAGGGGACAGTTACGAATGCCCCGGTGTACCTTCTCTGTAGCATAGACCGGTATATTAAGTTTTTCGCTCAGGTACCCTGCTGATTTTATGTGGTCGTAATGGTCGTGTGTCACCAGAAGGGCGTAAATTGACGGAAAATCGATACCGTGATCACCCAATCTTTTTTTGATAATACGTGGCCCCAATCCAGCATCGATAAGCATCCCGTAGTGGCTGTTTCCCAGGTAATAACAATTACCGCAACTACCGCTGCCCAAACTGAAGAACGAGAATTTATCGGAAGAAAATAAGTTATGTTGCATATTCTAACGGACAAAGGTACGAACAATTTATGATTTTTGTGCGTAATCCGACCTACCTTCGCTACCGGCAAAAATCCTCAAAATAGCGTGTGATGTGTTCGTGCAGATGCACACGGTCCCGGCCTATCATGTTATGCTCGTGTCCGGGGTAGACGAAAAAGTCGGGATGCGTGCCTGCACCAATCGACGATTTCAAGAACTGCAAGCTGTGCTGCATCACCACTACCGGATCTTCGTCACCGTGAATGATAAGCAGCCTCGATTTCAGCCTACCAGCTTTGTTCAGCAAACTTGTCTTCGCGTAACCGTCCGGATTCTCCTGAGGCGTATCCATGTAACGTTCACCGTACATCACTTCGTAATATTTCCAATCGATCACAGGACCACCGGCAACGCCCACCTTAAATACCTCCGGATAGCGCAGTAACATGTTAATTGTCATAAATCCGCCATAGCTCCAGCCGTGAACACCCAGCCGGCCGGCATCCACGTAAGGCAGTGATTTCAAGAATTCCACACCGCACATCTGGTCTTTGGCCTCCTCCACACCAAGCCTACGGTGAGTAACATCCTCGAAGGCTCGTCCTCGAAACGATGTACCCCGGTTATCCAACACAAAAACAAGGTATCCTTTCTGTGCCATATACGTTTCCCAACCGCCCGAACCGTATCTCCAGCGATTCTGCACCAATTGTGAATGCGGACCACCGTAAACATATATGGCCACAGGGTATTTCTTTGCCGCATCGAAGTTAGCGGGCTTTACCATCCGGTAAAATAAATCGGTTTTACCGTCGGCAGCTTTCAGGCTTCCTAGTTCAACACGAGGCATACTGATTCCGGCAAAAGGATTTAGAGCGGAGGTTAGTGTAACCGTTTTGGCGTTTTTCAAGTCGATAATATCAACTTTACCGGGATTATCGCTGGCTGAATAACGGCTGACCAGGTATCTTCCAGAATTGCTGACGGCAATGGTGTGCATGCCCGGAACATTGGTGAGTCGGTGGATGCTTCCGCTCTTTAAATTTACGCTGTAAGCATGCCTTTCTAAAGGGCTGGGCTGGGTTGAGACAAAAAACAGGTGTTGTCCTTTTCCGTCAAAACCGATAACATCCGTTACTTCCCAATCTCCCCGGGTGAGTTGTTTCAGTAATCGGCCCGACGTATCGTACAGGTACAGGTGGTTGAATCCGTCCCGTTCGCTTTGCCAGACAAATTGAGCGGGGTTGTTCCTCACAAACAAAACCGGATTTTCAGGCTCCACGTACTTCGGATGTGTTTCTTCAAAAAGTGTTTTATCAAAATCACCCGACCCTGCGTCGTACCGGTTCATCTTCAGGTGATTTTGTTCACGGTTAAGTTCGGCTACATATATAAATTTTTCGTCGGGACTCCAAACCACGTTTGTCAGGTACTTGTCCCTGGGTTCACCTGTTTTCAGGTAAACGGTTTGCCCGGTCTTTACGTTATAAACACCGATCGCCACTTCGTGACTGCTTTCTCCGGCCATCGGATACCGAATGCTTTTCTCCGTTGCGGTCCGGGCAGAGATATCCACAACCGGATAACTGGCAACCATGGTTTCATCCATCCGGTAAAACGCCAGTTTGTTTCCACCGGGTGACCAAAAGATTCCTCCTTTAATTCCGAACTCATCCCGGTGAACCGCCTGACCACAAACAATCCCCTTGTTTTCTTCCGAAGTGATTGCCGTCTCTTTACCTGTTCCGTCCGTTATATACAAGTTATTCTCTTTTGTATAGGCCAGATAAACATTGTCGGGAGAAAGTTCCTGGTTGGCACTGTTTTCGGGAAAATCAACAGACAAGATTACCTGTCTGGTTTTCAAGTCATACACACCCGTGCCCTTAGCCGATGAAAATACCAGGTTATCGCTGCCTTCCCTGTCAAAACTCACACGGGAAACAATTCCCCCGCCTTTTTCTTTTTTCCGGATTTCATCGAACCGGAAAACAAATTTTTTGTGGTTAGGATTCAACGGGTCGACCCGGAAGACGGAGTCGTCCCTGAGCATCATCAACTCATCGTCGTGCCATTGAAATTGTTCGCCTATTTGCGGATAATAACTGTAAAAGTTTTTTCCTCCCGGGATAAGTTCGTCCAACGTGAACAACTTGTTTTGTTGGGCAAACAGCAAGCTTGTGCAAACAGATAATAAAAGAAAAATAAAATATTTTCTCATAAATAATTTTACTTATAAACCCTTCCACACGAAGCCGGAACATCACTCCAGGTTTAACCCTTCCTGTATGCAGGCAAGTCAGCGGCAGTTGTGGGAGGATAAGATTAAAATACAATCCTGTTCAATTTTTCAACTGCCTCGTAATATTCTTTCATCATCCCTTCGACCACCTGCTCCGCAGGGACGACAGTATCTATCAGCGATGCAACTTGTCCAATTTCCAGTTCACCCTCCACCAGATCTCCTTCAAATATACCGCGTCTTGAACGACCGCGCCCCAGCAACGAGCGAAGTTCGTCAGCAGATGCACCCCTATCTTCCAATTCCTGTACCTGATGATAAAAATCATTTTTCACCAATCGGGTGGGACTGATTTTCTTCAGTGAAAGTATGGTGTCACCCTCTTTCAGAGAAATACACTTCTGCTTGAATGCATCACTGGCTGAGCTCTCCTCAGTAAGCGCAAAACGTGTACCCACCTGTACACCCTCGGCCCCAAGCGCAAAAACAGCGGCCATTCCTTCGCCTGTTGCTATTCCTCCGGCAGCAATAAGCGGTAAACCGGTGACTTTTCGCACCTGCGGAATAAGCGCTAGCGTGGTGGTTTCTTCTCGTCCGTTGTGCCCTCCAGCTTCAAAACCTTCTGCAACAACAGCATCCACACCCGCTTCAACGCATTTCAATGCAAATTTCGAACCGGATACCACGTGCGCGACGATAATGCCTTCGGCTTTCAGTTTTGCGGTCCACGTTTTTGGATTTCCTGCCGATGTGAAGACAATGGCTACTTTCTCATCCATCACGATTTGCATGATCTCTTCAATTTGTGGATACATCAGCGGGATATTTACTCCAAAAGGGTTACCGGTAGCCATCTTGCATTTTTTTATGTGATCACGCAACGTTTCAGGATGCATCGAACCTGCACCGATCAAGCCCAATCCCCCGGAATTACTTACTGCCGATGCCAATCGCCATCCACTACACCAAACCATTCCGGCCTGAATGATGGGATATCTTATGCCAAACAATTGGGTAATTTTGTTTTTTTCCATAATGCACGCAAAGGTAATTTTTTTTCAAAACGTTATCAAGAAAAGCTTTTAGAAGTTTATTGTTTAATATAATTTTAGTAGTTTTGTACGTCCAACAGATGATTATTGGCGTAAATTTCTCTTCCAGTTGACTATGAACGTATTAATTCTTGGCTCCGGTGGGCGTGAACATGCTTTTGCCTGGCGTATGCGTAGCAGCAAGTACTTGAACAACTTGTTTATTGCGCCCGGAAATGCGGGGACTGCATCGTTGGGAACAAACGTTGCCATCTCTCCGACAGACTTTCAGGCGTTAAAATCGTTTTCTTTGGAAAACGATGTGGACATGATCGTGGTTGGGCCGGAGGATCCGCTTGTTCAGGGAATTTACGATTATTTTCGCAATGACGAGGACGTGTGCCACGTTGCCGTTATCGGTCCTTCCCAAAAGGGGGCCCAGCTGGAAGGGAGCAAGGATTTTGCCAAAGAATTCATGAGCCGACACAATATCCCCACGGCGCGATACAAAACGATCAGGCTAGAAAACATTGAAGAGGGAAATTATTTTCTGGAATCATTGCAGCCTCCTTATGTACTCAAAGCCGATGGGTTGGCAGCCGGAAAAGGGGTGCTCATCATTGACGATTTAAACGAGGCCAAACGCCTGCTTTGGGAAATGCTCAACGGGATGTTTGGTTCTGCAAGCGACAAAGTGGTTATCGAAGAGTTCTTAAAGGGGATTGAATGTTCGGTTTTTGTGCTGACCGACGGAAAGTCGTACAAAATCCTGCCTGTTGCCAAAGACTACAAACGTATTGGGGAGGGTGATACCGGGCTAAACACCGGGGGCATGGGTGCGGTTTCCCCTGTTCCTTTCGCTGATGCCAAGTTTATGGAAAAGGTGGAACAACGGATTGTTCTTCCCACTGTCAACGGAATTAAGGCAGAAAAGATCGACTACAAGGGTTTTATCTTCTTCGGGTTGATTAATATAGATGGTGAGCCGAAAGTGATTGAATACAATGTGCGGATGGGTGATCCTGAAACGGAGGTGGTATTGCCGCTTGTCAAGTCAGACATTCTGGACCTTTTTGTAAGTGTAGCCACCGAAACTCTGGATACAAAAACAGTGGAAATCGATAACAGGTACGCTGTTACCGTGATGATGGTTTCTGGGGGATATCCAGGCAGTTACGAAAAGGGGAAAACAATATCGGGAATTGAACAGATAAAGGATTCCATTGTTTTTCATGCCGGGACAACGTTAAAAAATGACGAACCCGTAACATCAGGCGGACGTGTCTTAGCTGTAACCTCATATGGGCATACAATGAATGAAGCGCTTGAAAATTCCTATAAAAATATCGAAAAAATCTCTTTCGAAAACAGCTATTTCAGAAAAGACATCGGCTTTGACTTAAGATAAAAATGAACACTTTGCTGGTTAGAAACTTCAAATCTTTTTTTGTGGAATCCAGATTCATTTCACTAGTTGTTTCTATTACCGTCATCGCGTTGCGTTTTCTGATGTTTTTGAAAAAGGGCTTACCTGATTTTCCGGCAAACAATACCGGCTTTATCTGGCCCTATATCGAACCTGTTTTTCTCGAAAATCCCCTTCTCTCGTTTTTAGCGAGCACATTCTGTGTTTTCATTATATCTTATCTTCTTTCCGAATTGAACGTCCGCTACGGTGTGATCCGCATGCGAACAGCGATGCCCTTTTATGTTCCGCTGATTCTATTTAGTGTCCATCCGTTTTTTCTGAGAATGACTCCCGATTTTCCGGGGCTCATCTTCGTTCTCTGGTCCCTTTTTCCGTTACTGACATCGTATCAGTACCACCATTCCCACCGGTTTGCTTATCAGTTTAGTGCGTTGATAGCCATTGCCGGAATCTTTCAAATCCACGCGTTATTGTTTGTGCCCTTGTGGTTAATTGGGTTATCGGCGATGGGCAGAATAAACTTCCGATCTTTTATAGCATCTATTTTTGGAATAATACTGGTGTTTTGGATTGCTTTTGTGTTCTATGTCTTTGGGGATAACATCTCCGGCTTTATCGAACCTTTTAAAGGTTTCGCCGAGATCTACAACTTTACGCGGACGCCCGGTTTTTCTGTCCCGCAATGGGGTTTTATCGGGACAATGCTGCTTTTCTTGTTTTTCATTATTACCGCTGATAGCAAGCAGATTACAAGAGAGCGGAGCTTTACCAAAAAAGTATTGATTTTCAGTATTTCCGTAATACTGCTTTCCTTTCTTTTACAGATTTTGTACCTGACTCACACGTTCATCTGGATCTACATTATCATCGCATTTCTTTCCATCATTGTGGCGCATTTTTACGCCAACACCACATTCAGGCTGGAGATTTTATCATATTTCTTCGTTTTGATGCTGTTAGCTTTTTATTACTGCCTAAACCTTTTCACCGATTTATCACCATTCTAAGAAACGTCTTAAATCTTAAATTTCTATTCATCTCTACTTCCTTCATGCTGTTTTTCGCTCTTTTTCGCGTCCTTGAATCTTCATTTCTTCAAAATAGCCCCACTATAGATCCATCAAAAAATAAACATAAAACAAGACATGAAAAAAATCAATAAGTTGCTAACAACAAAACCCTATGTATTTTTGTTTTACAGTAAAAACAAAAGAATTACAGATGAAACGATCAGCATTACATTTACTTATTGTGCTGTCTGTCGCTTTTGGGCTGACAATGTGTGGCACAGCACAGACGGCAAGGGAGAAGGAAGTTGTAGCCGGAGAAGTGAGCCGGAGCGTAAACGATTTCGACTTTACGTTTAAGGCGACTTACGCTTATCCCACCGGTTTCAAATCTATTTACCTGTCTCCCTACTACGACGTAAAAGTATCTCCCGACACGATACGGGCATACCTGCCCTATTACGGACGAGCATATGTAGCTCCCGTTAATCCAAGTGAGGGAGGAATAAAATTTACCAGTACCGACTTCGATTATCAGGTGAATCCGGGAAAGAAAAAAGGGAATTGGCGGGTAGATATTCGAACGAAAGATACCGGCCGGGAGATATTTTTGTATTTCGATATCTGGGAGAACGGAACAGCCCGGTTGCAAGTCACAGATACCAACCGGCAACCCATCTCGTTTCAGGGGGATTTGTTATAACTTCGTTACTAACTCCTTAGGCAAATAAAAGGTATCGTTTTTATCCATATACACCGCGACCGATCCAATATCGAATGGCTTGCCGTTAAGTTTTCCAACGGACGAAAATGCCTTTATCTCCAGCGTGTTTCTTCCTTTTTTAACCGTTAGGACCGGAAACTCGGGATCTTTCCGGTTCACGGAGTATTTCTGCCCGGCAAAAACATCGGTATGCTTAACAAAGATTTCATCCGACAGTTCCTGTAATGATTTATCCAACCCCAATGCTTTTTGCAGATACTTGTTCACTTGCACATTGCGCACATTCCCTCTCAGGATATCCCCTTGCGGATGATACGATGCCAACAGTGTCTCTTCGCCGGTATGCCCTCCTGTGGTAAATCCGAAGCAGGTACGCGAATTCATTATGTTTACTATGTTGTGTGCCATGTTATTACTTGTCCCCACCTGGGTGTAATCACTTTCTTTGTAGTTTTTCGAAGAGAGCAGTGTCTGCAGTTCTTCCTCGGTAATATCAATGCCGGTGTATTTTTTGAACTCGGCCTTTATGTTTTCGGGTTTGGTATTTATCAGAATGGCTTCGATGCCGTTTGCCGAAAGTTTGTAATTCGATACCGCTTCAAACAACTGCTGAATCGACAGTTTGTCGTACCCTGGACAATCTCTTGAGCCAATGGTAAAACCACTGTTACCGTGGTCAGACATAATAATGACCGCCGTATTTCCGTCCTTTTCAGCAAACTTCATCACCTCCCCCACGGCATCATCAAAATCCAGGTATTCGGTAATCATCCCGACAGCATCATTAGCATGAGCGGCCCAGTCCACCTGACTGCCTTCAACCATCAGAAAAAAGCCCGCTTCTTTTTTGGATAAAAGATCCAGCGCCTTTGCGGTCATTTCTGCAAGCGACGGAACGTTGTCGGGGTTCCTGTCAATGGAATAGGGCAATGCCCGCTCTCCAAAAAGCGCCCAGACTTTTCCGTCACCGTTGTAGTTCAACAACGCGTTTCTATCATCTTGAATCAGCACGGTTCCGTTATTTTTAAAGTGTTGCCTGATATCATCGGTTAAAATACTGTTTCCTCCGCCGAACATCACATCCATATTCTGGTAAGCCATTTGCGGTGCAATAAACTTATAGGCACTGCGTGTATGGTAATGCGAAGAAAAATCAGCAGGCGTAGCATGAGGGAACTCACAGGTCACCACCAACCCTACAGCTTTATTTTTCAGCAACTTAGCTGCTTCCAACAGGGTAGCTGCAGGCTGATAGGTGCGGGTAGCATCCACCGGATAAAGATCGTTTTCCGGATCTGCTTCCGGGTAAATGGCCACGTTGCTTGTTTTCTGTAAAACACCTGTCGCATAGGCTGATCCCGTAGGAGCCGAATCACCAATAGGCGCATTGGAGGAATGTGTTGTAACCGTTCCTGTGAAAAAGGGGTCGATATGCAGGCGGTCACCCATTTTGTTGTAAAATTTATACCAGCGGGAAGCAGAATATACGCCCACCGAGGTACCGTCGGGAATCATCACAATAACGTTTTTTACCGGACGCACTTCCTGTGCTAACATCAAAACTGTACTTATCAGCAAAGTAAACAGCAAGCTTAATTTTCTCATATGTTGAATTGTATTTATACTTGAGTTTAAAACAATAAAGTTAATAAATAGTTGAATTTTTTTGAAACATAAACTTCAATTTAACGATTTTGTAACACCTCCTATGTATGAAAAGTCGATGAATTTGATTAAGTTTGTCCTTCATTTCTAAAGAAAAAAATAATGAACAGTAGAAAACCTCTTATCCTTGTCACCAATGACGATGGGTATCAGGCTAAAGGAATAGTATCGCTTATTGAAGCGATGAGAGCATTGGGCGAGGTAGTTGTTTTCGCCCCGGAATTGCATCAGTCGGGAATGTCGTCTGCCATCTCCACATCACAACCGTTGAGAAGCAGAATTTATAAAAAGGAAGAAGGACTTACGGCATATATGTGCACAGGAACTCCGGTGGATTGTGTAAAATTGGCGCTGAACGAGTTTTTAGATCGCAAGCCCGACTTATTGGTTTCGGGCATCAACCACGGGTCCAATGCTGGAATTAGTGTAATATACTCGGGAACGATGGGCGCTGCTATAGAAGGATGTATTTTTGAAGTCCCCTCCCTTGGCGTATCTCTTTGTGAATATGCATACGATGCCGACTTCACGCACGCCTGTGAAGTAGCCCAAAGGATAGCCTCGACTGTTCTCAAAAAGGGGCTTCCCAAAGGTATCTGTTTGAACATAAACGTTCCACAAGGGGAAATAAAGGGAATAAAAATAACATCACAGACGCAGGGGAAGTGGGTGAATGAATATCAACGGTCTGCTGATGGAAACGGCCGCGATGTGTTTTGGATGACCGGGAACTTCGAAAACTGGGAAGAAGACAACGTAAATACCGATGAATGGGCATTGGCAAACGGATACGCTGCCATTGTCCCTGTAAAAATTGACATGACAGCACACGATTTTATCCCTGAGCTGAAAAAGTGGGATTTGACATAAGAATATGAAATACTTCTTAATAGCCGGCGAAGCATCGGGCGACCTACACGCATCCAACCTGATGAAGTCGATCAAACAGTTGGACAAGGAAGCCGATTTCCGGTTTTTCGGAGGTGATCTTATGGCCGTCCAGGGAGGAACACTGGTTAAGCATTACCGTGAAATCGCATTTATGGGAATTGTCCCGGTTGTTATGAATGCGAAAACCATTCTTAACAACCTGCAACTCTGTCAAAAGGAGATCACCGGCTATCAGCCGGACGCGGTTATCCTGGTTGATTATCCGGGATTCAACCTAAAGATGGCTAGGTTTGTAAAGGCTCGATTGAACATTCCCGTCTTCTATTACATCTCACCTAAAGTATGGGCATGGAAAGAGTATCGGGTTAAATCGTTCAAGAAATATGTGGATGAGATGCTTTGTATCCTGCCCTTTGAAGTAGATTTCTACGAAAAACACGATTACCGGGTCCATTACGTCGGTAATCCGTCGGTGGATGAGATCGACGCGCGCGAGTATAAAGATGAAACGTTTGCCGGGTTCATTGCGGCCAACACACTTCCCGACCGTCCGATTATCGCAGTGCTTGCAGGAAGCAGGAAACAGGAAATATCCAACAACCTGCCACCTATGCTGCAAGCAGTAAAAGGATTCGACGATTACCAACTGGTAGTTGCAGGGGCACCCGGTATTGAACCTGATTTTTACGATAAGTTCACCCAAGGATTTCCGCTGAGGGTTTTGTTCCACCAAACGTACCGCATTCTCGCCCAGTCACAGGCAGCGTTGGTTACCTCCGGGACGGCCACCCTGGAGACGGCGTTGCTGAACATTCCTCAAGTAGTTTGTTACCGTACGTCGATGCCGCGGCTATCATACTGGGCCTTCAAAAACATCCTGCACACACCCTATATCTCATTGGTGAACCTTATTTGTGGCAGAGAAGTTGTGACGGAACTCTTCGCCAAGTTTTTCACCGTTGACAACATCCGAAAAGAACTTACCCAACTTCTCCACGTGAAGAACTACCGAAAAAACATGCTGGACAATTACGCGGAAATGCGGCGGATACTGGGCGGAACCGGTGCTGCGGACCGTGCAGCGGAAACAATATTGAATAAGCTCAGGTGAATCGATTTTCTGTTGGCATACTGAAAATATTCTTTCCAAAATCTTCACTTTTTAATCCTTTTTTGTTTCCTTTGTATCGGAACTAATGTAAGAAAATCAGAAACAGTATGAAAATTGGAATTCTCACTTCCGGTGGTGACTGTCCCGGAATTAATGCGACCATACGAGGCGTTGGAAAAACAGCCATTAACAATTACGGAATGAAGGTAATCGGCATTCAGAATGGATTTTCCGGACTGCTTTACAAGGACGTTATTGACCTTTCCGATGCATCGCTCTCTGGGATTCTTAATCTGGGAGGAACCATTCTTGGGACCGCACGCGAAAAGGTGTTCCGTAAAAAAATCACATCACCCGACGAAAAAGACCAGGAAGAGATAAAAAAATGCTACCACGAATTGGGCCTCGACTGCCTGGTTTGTATTGGAGGAAACGGCACACAAAAAACCACTTGGATGCTTTCTGAATTGGGGCTGAATGTAGTAGGAATTCCTAAAACCATCGATAATGATGTGTACGGAACCGATGTCACTTTCGGGTTCGACACCGCTGTCAATATTGCTACGGATGCTATCGACCGCCTGCATTCCACGGCAAGTTCCCATCGTCGTGTAATGGTTATTGAACTTATGGGGCACCATGCCGGCTGGATTACACTGTATGCTGGAATGGCCGGGGGAGCCGATATCATTCTACTTCCCGAACTTGGTTACAACATGAAAGTAATTATCGACAAGATAAAAAAGAGAATGGAAATGGGGAAAGCCTATTCCATTGTGGCTGTTGCCGAGGGAATTGAAATACAAGGAAGCAGCGAAAGGCCTGCCATGTATTTCGCCAAAGAAATTGAAAGGCAAACCGGATTTGAAACTCGCGAAACCGTCCTCGGATACATTCAGCGCGGAGGTTCACCGTCTCCCGCAGACCGTAATTTAGGCACTTTGCTCGGCGGCCATGCAGCACAACTCATTCACGAAGGGAAGTTCGGACGTATGGTTGCACAGATCAAAAATAAAATAGATGACGTACCTTTAGAAGAAGTTGCGGGCAAACTTCGCCTGGTAACTGTGGATACTCCTTTGGTACAACAGGGAAGAAGGATGGGTATTTCATTCGGCGTCTGGGTATAAGCTGGACATTAGATTTCTATCTGCACGTTCTCTTCCTCCTGCCCGGAAGTTTCTGAAGACTCACTATTCCCTTTCTCGAAAAGTTTTTCCAGAAGTTCATTATCGTTCCGCAGCTTCTTGATGGCTTTCTTTGCTGCCTTCTGATGCGATTCTTTTTTGGAATACCCTTTTCCTGAACCCAGATCCATCCCACCGACAATAACCCTCGATTCAAAAATAGGATTGTTTTGCTCATCGTAGGAAGAGTCGGTCACCTCAAACCCTACGTCAATTTTGTATTTTTGTCCCCACTCTATCAGACGCGACTTAAAGTCTACCTCACTTTTCAATACGGTATCGATATTGATGTGTTGCTTAATGAGCGTTTCAAAAACAAAACTTTTCGCTACGCGGTAACCCTGATCAAGATAGATCGCTCCAATCAGTGCTTCGAGGGCATCTCCGTAGATATTGGTGTTGTGAGCAAGATTCCGAGTGGATGAAGTGATGATTTTATCGATCCCTATTTCAATAGCAATTTTGTTCAGCGTTTCACGTTGAACAATCCTCGAGCGGGTACTGGTAAGGAATCCCTCTTTTTTATTCTCGAATTTTTTGTACAAAATATCGGCTACAATGGCATCAAGAATGGCATCACCCAGAAATTCGAGCCGTTCATTATTAACCCATTTTCCTGAATTTGAGCGAATTGATGATGATCTGTGTGTCAATGCTTCCTGGTACAGATCAATTCTATCGGGATAAAATCCCAACATCCTGTAAAATGAAAAGTAGGGTTCTTTTCCTTTGTGAGGAATTGCCCTTACTTTTCGCATAAATTTTCTTAACACATTACTTGTTGAATTTCTTAAGGATTACGCTTGCGTTATGGCCTCCAAAGCCAAAAGTATTCGATAGAACAGCTCTTAACTCGCGTTTTTGAGCTTTGTTGAATGTGAAGTTAAGATTATAATCGATTTCTGGATCCTCGTCGCCTTCGGTGAAATTTATTGTTGGCGGAACAATCTGGTTTTCAAGAGCAAGAACACAAAACATAGCTTCCAATGAACCGGCAGCACCCAACAAGTGTCCCGTCATCGACTTGGTTGCACTGATGTTTAGCTTGTAACTGTGTTCTCCAAAAACTTCCTTGATGGCTTTCACTTCCGAAATATCACCTACCGGCGTAGATGTTCCGTGGACATTGATGTAATCTATATCTTCGGGTTGCATTTGTGCATCCTCCAAGGCGTTGTACATTACCAGCTTGGCTCCCAAACCGTCGGGATGGGAAGCCGTGATGTGGTGAGCATCGGCCGACATGCCGGCGCCTGCTACTTCGGCGTAGATATGTGCACCGCGTGCGAGGGCATGTTCCAGCTCTTCGAGAATCAGGCTCGAAGAACCTTCTCCCATGACAAATCCGTCCCGGCTGGCGCTAAAAGGGCGTGAAGCCGTTTCAGGCGAATCGTTACGGGTAGAAAGTGCATGCATTGCGTTAAATCCGCCCACTGCTGAGGCGCTGATGGTCGCTTCAGCACCACCGGTAACAATAACATTTGCCTTATTCAGTCGGATGAGGTTAAAAGCATCGGCGATGGCATTTGTAGAAGATGCGCATGCCGAAACGGTTGCGTAATTAGGACCTCTCAGTCCGTAAATCATAGAGATATGCCCGGCGGCAATATCGGCTATCATTTTCGGAATGAAAAATGGATTGAATCGAGGGCCTTTATCTTGCGTAAGATAATAATTACCAACCTCTTCCTCAAAAGTTTTGATACCTCCAATTCCGGCAGAGAAGATAACTCCGATACGGTTGGTGTCTTCTTTTTCCAAATCAAGTCCTGAGTTCTCTATCGCCTCTTTCGCTGCTTTCAGGGCAAGCTGAGAATAACGGTCGAATCTCCGGGCCTCCTTCCTGTCAAAAAGCTCGTTGGGATCAAAATTTTTTACCTCACAGGCAAATTGTGTCTTGAACAAAGATGCATCGAAAAGAGTAATAGGTCCGGCCCCGCTTTTTCCCGCTATGGTATTTTCCCATGTTGTTTTAACATCGTTTCCCAATGGCGTAACAGCTCCCAGACCTGTTACTACTACTCTTTTTAATTCCATGAATTTTACTTGTGGATTTTTTATTTAGCGTGTTGCTCAACGTAAGCAATAGCATCACCTACCGTAGAAATTTTCTCAGCTTGATCGTCCGGAATGGAGATATTGAATTCTTTTTCGAATTCCATGATCAACTCAACAGTGTCAAGTGAATCAGCTCCCAAATCATTGGTAAAGCTGGCAGTTTCTGTTACTTCAGACTCTTCAACACCTAATTTATCGACAATGATCGATTTTACTCTTTGTGCTACTTCAGACATAACTTTTTATTAATTAAATTAGTAAATAAAAGATATTTTCTTTTTAATTTTGTGGATGCAAAGTAAATCAATTTTTCTTTAACCACACAATTTTTCAATCAATAAATTCAAAAATAATGCACATTTGCCGTTTTTTTGTGCAAAACACACACCTGTTTTATGAAGAGAATAGCCATATTTGCCTCGGGTAGCGGATCAAACGCTGAAAATATTGTCCGGTATTTTTCCGGTAACGACGAAATTGAAATATCGTTGATTCTTTCCAACAAAAAAGAAGCTTTTGTGCACGAACGGGCTAAAAATCTGGGAGTTCCGTCTTATACCTTTTCCAAAACGGAATTTGACGAAGCGGAGTTGATTTTGGAAACGTTGCAACAGTATAACATCGATTTTATCGTGTTAGCGGGTTATCTGCTAAAAGTGTCTGCCCCGCTTCTGAAAGCTTTCCCCAACAGGATAATCAATATTCATCCGGCTTTGCTCCCCAAGTATGGAGGGAAAGGAATGTACGGCGACCGCGTTCACCGAGCAGTAATGGAGGCCGGTGAAAAGGAATCGGGGATATCCATACATTATGTTAACGAGCACTACGATGAAGGCGATATAATTTTCCAAGCTTCCTGCGAAGTACTTCCCGGCGACACTCCCGGCGATATTGCCCAAAGAGTACACCAGCTGGAATACAAACATTTTCCTGAAGTCATCGAGAAGATTGTCCGGAAGAAATAACTTCGACAAAAGCCACAAAAAATAAAAATTAATATTAACTTTGCACTCGCAAATAAAAACAGGCCTGCGGCTGTGGCGTAATTGGTAGCCGCGCCAGACTTAGGATCTGGTGCCGAGAGGCGTGGGGGTTCGAGTCCCTTCAGCCGCACAAAAAGCTCCTTTTAGATTTCTCTGAAGGGAG
>JABNAD010000375.1_pt1 | contig 28844 bp, 23 predicted proteins | sample 7240381 | NCBI WGS metagenome assembly JABNAD01 (sample SAMN11332834, study PRJNA596920) | anaerobic digester metagenome | biome: digested sludge; isolation source: digested sewage sludge-derived enrichment culture grown on H2/CO2 | place: Germany: Goettingen
GCGCTGGGACCGGAACGCACCGGCGAGGTCTGCCGCAGCCATCCCCGCTTTATCGAGGATTATGGGCCGCTGCGGGAGACTTCCCTGTGCGCCTCCTGTCCGGAGGCCTGCCGCCTGCTGCTGGATTCCACCGCGCCGCTGACATTCCCTCTCACCCAAACAAACGAGGCCGGGGAACCGTCGGACCCATGGCTCTCTCCCCTGCTGGTGTGGCGGGCAAAGGCGCTGGAACTGCTGCAAAACCGTTCTCAGCCTCTTTATTTTCGCCTTGGAGCACTGTTGACCTTTGCCGACGCGGCGCAGGCACTTCTGGATGAGGATGCGGCGGAGGAAATTCCAAGTCTATGCCGGGATTGGACCGGAACGGTCCTGCCCATACCGTCCGTCGGAGAGGGCCTTTTTCCCGAGGGCTGGGCACTTTTGTCCGGTCTTGAGATTCTTGGGAACGACTGGCGGACACTGCTGCGCCAGGGCGGAGAAACCGTCTCTGGCGCAGTGGCGGAGCCTCTGCTGGAACGGATCACCGCCTACTTTTTATTTCGTTACGCGCTGAAGTCCATCAACAACGGTGATCTGCTGGGACGGATTCAATTCGTCCTGTTCAGCACCTTGACGGTGGAGCGGGCGGCGAGCCTCCTGCCCCTCTCCGAAGCCTTGCGGCTCTATTGCCGGGAGATTGAGCACGACGCGGAGAATTTGGACGCGCTGCTTCTGGCTTTCCGCACCAATTTCGCCTTTGCTCCAGCCTCTTTTCTGAGAACCCTGCGGATTAACAAACTACCTGATATTTGATAAATTACGCAAAAAGTTGCAACCGCATCGTTTATTTTGCACATATTTCAGCTTGTCAATCGTCGCAAAATGTAGAAACATACAAATTCCTCTTGACTTTTACGCGGTAATGTGGTATTTAATAATTACCGGAAGGGAGTGAGTCCAATGGGCTAGCACCAGCGGAATCCAATCTCATTTCTCACCGCCGCGTTTGGAAGAAGCCAGCAAATTCTTCGGCAGCAAATCTTTTTTCAGTACCCCGGCAGACCTTGGCGAATGTTTAGCAGTTTCCAATGAAACCTCGGCAGAGACCAAAAACGAAACACAGCTCATTTTGATGAGGATCACGAGATTCGGTTTTGGCAGTGTCCAAGGCAAGCTATCTGCGTGTACCTGATGTTTTATGGATTGGCTATCCACCGAACAGTTTCTCGGTTTCTCGGCAATCTCGCAAGTGTTTCCGGTTTCCCGCAAAGCATTTTCTGGTTTCCAATTCCAAAGCCTTCCAAACGTGATTCCACGAAAGTACGAGGTAAAAACATGACAGAAAACCCCAGTCAGAAGTGACCCCCCATCTGCGTTGGACAGATGGGGGGTCGGTTTTTTATGCCGCAGAGAAAGCTGCGGTCTTTTTTGTCTCCTCAAAAAGTGCTTTGATATTTCGTCCTTCTTCGCATTTTAAAGTGCGAATTTATGCAACCATCTCTGTATAGCGCTGAACTGTTGAGATTTTAGGTAAAAACATTCATTTTATATTGAATTTTTATAGGGAAAATGATAGAGTAATGGCGAAATGGTCATCTCCCAGCCCAGCATATGGTCCCATTGCTTGTTTAAACCGCAGTGGGAAGGAGGTCGCAGATGTATACGACAGCAAGAGTTTCATATATCCGACGTTTTGTCGATATTTGGCTGCAGCACAGCGCCAAGTTCTTTCTGTTTTCCGCTCTCTGTATCCATGCTCTGGAAATACCGGTCTGTCTGTTTCTGGACTCTCTGCCGTTGCTCTTTCTGAACGGCCTCAGCTGCTCAATTTATCTGCTTTTGCTGCATACGGAAAAGAAACGGCCGGATCTGGCCGTCACGTTCGCCGAGGTAGAGGTTCTCTTTTTTTCCATCAGCGCCAGCTCCGTTGCCGGACTGGCAAGCGGTTTTTTTCTTTACCTTATCTGCCTGCTGGCCATCAGTTCATATCTGAGCGACGCGGTAAAACATTGCTCTGTCGCTGCGGTGCAGGTGCTGGATTTGGAGGGCATTGTGGTGCTGCTGTGTATCAGCAGCAACATTCCTCTGAAAATCGAGGGCGTTCCCGCGCTGTCGGACGCAGCTTTGCATATACTGTTTGTTATGAATCTGTTGATCTGCGTATGCACCACGCTGTTGTCCGTTTATCTGTCCAGCCAGACACTGCGCCGCCGCAATCAGGAGTTGGAGGCCGCTAACCGCAATCTGGAATACATTGCCTCACACGACCCGCTGACGGGCCTTCAGAACCGCCGAAACTTATACAAGCAGTTGGAGTCGCTCTGTCTGGATGCGGACCGGGATGGCACCGTCTTTTGTGCGGCGATGGCGGATATCGACGATTTCAAGTCCTTCAACGACCAATATGGGCACAACCACGGCGACCTCGTTTTGACCACCATTGCAAGCTGCGCCTGCTCTCGCATTGGGGAGAAGGATATCATCTGCCGCTGGGGTGGGGAGGAAATCCTGATCCTATTTGTCAACACGTCAATTACCGCTGCAAAAAACATTCTGGTCCAGATTCAATCGGATTTACATGCCTTGACTGCGGTGAGAAACCCTCCCTTTTTTCAAGAGGTAACGTTAACTTTTGGTCTGGCGCAGCATATCTTCGGCCAATCCGCGCAGGAACTGGTATCGGAGGTGGACCGTTTGCTCTATCGTGGAAAGCTGGCAGGCAAAAACTGCGTGGTGTGCTGAATTTGTTTTCATATTTGACTCCGAAAGCTAAAAAAGCCCCCGGCGGATAAAATCCGCCGGGGGCTTTTTTCTTCTTCATCCGGCTCAGGCCTTCCGGAAAAAACCAATGCCAAGCGTATTTTGGCCGCAGTGAGAAAAAATCGTACACCCGGCCTTGCTCTCCAAAATTTCGCCAAAGCGTCCGTCCGCCCGCAGGACCTCCCGGGCCACGTCCGCCAGCTCCGGTCCAAACGCGCTGTCCACCAGCCAGACCCGCTCTGTGTCAATGTCCGTTCGCCCGTCCAGCCGGTCGTGGATATATTCCATCACGACCCGCTCCATGGACCCGCGGTACTTTTTCGTCACGGACATCTTTCCGTCGATAACCTCCACGCAGGGGTGGAGTTTCAAAAGATTCGCGCCAATCGCCGTGACAGCGCTGCACCGTCCGCCCTTTTTCATGTAGTCCAACCGTTCCAGCACAAAGCTGACTTCGGCTCTGTCCCGCAACGCTTCCAGCTCTTCCACAATCTCGGTGGGGGACTTGCCAGCCTGCGCAGACGCAGCAGCCCGCAAGGCCAACTCGCCGATTCCAATCGTCAGATTGGCGGAGTCGACGATATAGACTCCCGGCAGCTCCGCTGCCGCAATGCGGGCATTCTGATAGCAGCTGGAAAATTTAGAACCCAGATTGACATGGACCACCGCGTCATACTTTTCCAGCAGGCGGCTGAACAAATCATGGTAATCCGCTGCGTTCACCGCGGTGGTTGTGGTAATATCTCCGCCTGCATCCACATGGGCAGCAATATCCGCCGGGTGAATATTCACACCGTCCTGATAGAGCTTTTCACCTTTCACAATGCCCAGCGGCACCACCGTAATATCATTTTTCTGCAGCAGCGCGTCAGGCAGATCGCAGGTACTGTCCGTGGTAATTTTGATCATGGGCGGGTCTGCTCCTTTTCATACGTCTGATTTTTAAAAGCTATCCCATATATCCGCAAGCGGCATGGCGCATTTTAAAATAAGATTCATTTTATCATAGCTTGCCCGAAATTTCAAGGTTGCGGCGCAGCCGCAAAATATCCTCCGCCGCGGCGCACGATCCCCCCTGCTGCGCAGGCGGGCCGTTTCCTATCAAACGTTATCCGTAAAATCAGATTTCCCTTTACAGGCATTCTATTACAGAGTATACACACTGTCCTGCAAAAATTCAACACTCTATATAAATCTCTCAAAAACCCGATGTGGCCTAGGCCACATCGGGTTCTGCAATACACGACCCGCCCATTAGGGCGCGTCTATCCTATCCAATTTCAATCCCACGATTCTGGCTTCCAGTCCCGCCGCGTCCGACCGGTCGTGGGTCACCAGCAAAACCGTCTTCCCCGCCGCGCGGCGGCGGATACAGGTGATGGCCCGTTTTCGATTTTCCACGTCAAGTCCCGTAAACGGCTCATCCAGCACCAAAAAGTCAAAGGGGACGCTCAGTGCCCGGGCCAGCGCCAGACGGCGCTTCATGCCCCCGGAATACTCCCCGGCGGGCTTTTTCTCCCCAAGGTCCAGACCCAGCTCCGCCAAAAGCTCCGCGGCCGCCTTTTCCTCGTAGTCCCCGCCCACAACAAAACGGAGATTGCCCGCCGCATCCAGCCGATCCAGCAGGCGGTCTTCTTGAAACACGGCGGAAAGGCGGGCCTTTTCCAGCCCCATGACTGTGCCGCCGTCCGGCTGTTCCAGCCCCAGAAGAATACGTACCAGCGTGGTTTTTCCCCCACCGGAAGCAGCCATCAGGCAAGTTACGCCGGGGCGGAGCGTCAAGCTGACGCCTTGCAGCACCGGCGTGCCGCCGTAACTCTTCGTAAGATTTTGAATTTCCACGGTCATGACTTCTCCCCCCTTGCGCTCAGCCGGTCCAGCAGACAGAGAACCAGACGCTCAAAAACAGCGGACACCACCACAATGCTTACCGTCCAGGCAAACAATTCCGGTGTTTCCAGATAAATTTTCGCGGTGTAGAGCCGCTCGCCCACGGACATAGCGGGCAGGCCGATGACCTCCGCCGCCACGCCGGACTTCCAGCAAAGGCCCAGTCCCAGCGAACAGGCGGAGCGAAACCACGGCAGCACCTGGGGCAGATAAATATCGCGCAGCCGCCGGGAAAGCGGGACACGGAACACCCACGCCATCTCCAAAAGCGCTCGGTCTGTGCGATCCACGCCCTCTAGGAGATTTAGATACACCGTGGGAAACACCATCAGCGCGGAAATAAACCACGAAAGGTGGCGGGAGGGCAGCCACACCAACGCCAAAATAATGAATGACACTACCGGCACCGCCTTTACCGCCGTTACCAGTGGGGCCAGCAGCTCCCGTACGGGGCGGAACCGGGCGGCGAGAGACGCCAGCACCACTGCCAGCGCGCAGGCCGTGAGAAATCCCCCCAGAATCCGGGCGGCAGACCAGCCCACCGAATGCCAAAAGTCGGCGGTGCCCGCCAGACGGACAAGGCAGACCAAGACTTCCGCCGGAGAGGGCAGCAGCAGCCTCTGCCCCAGCGCTAAGGCCCCCAACTGCCACAATCCCAGCCAGAATGCCACGGCCCAGATCCGGGCGCCGCCCTTTTGGGCAGGACGGGGACCGCCGTCAAAAAGACGGCGGTCCCCTGTTCTCTTTTTTTGCGGTTTACGCGCCGAAGTAGAAATCATCTTTCGGCAAGGCCCCGCCTACGGACGCGGGGTTCTGGTCGAACAACACGGTAAGATAGCCGGAGAGCTTTCCGCTCATCTCCGGTCCCGTCAGGCACACGATGTTGCAGGCGGGCAGCGCCTTTTCCGCCACCGCCGCGTCCACGATGTCATAGGATCCGATCAGCTGGGCTGCATCCGCCGCGTTGGCATTCACCCAATCCACAGAAGCGGCATAATCCTTTAAAAATGCGTTGACCGCACCGGGGTTTTTCTCCACAACTTCCTTCCGGGCCACCACCACGCCGGTGATAAGAGAGGAACCGTTATTCAGCGCGTCCCACTCCGCCGTCAGATCCAGCGCCACCCGCAGGTCGGCCAGCTTGCTCTGGGCCACGGTGACAAAGGGCTGGGGCAGCAGCGCCACGGTCGCCTCGCCGGATGCCAGCGCGCTGACGCATTCGCTATGCTCGCTCTTCCAGTCGATGGTCACATCCCTATCCGGGTCCACGCCGTTTTCACTCAGCAGATACCGCAGCGCATATTCCGGGGTGGAACCCTTTCCCGCCGCCACAATGGTCATGCCCGTGAGGTCGCGCACAGACTGCACCGCATTGCCGTTTTCCACGAGGTAGAGCACGCCCAGCGTGTTCACCGCCAGCGTCACGATCTGTCCCTCGGTCTTGTTGTACAGCACAGAGGCAAGATTCGCCGGGACACAGGCCATGTCCAGCTCTCCCTGAATCAGCTTGGGGGTGATCTCATCCGGGGACGCCGCCAGCGTAAAGGTGTAATCGTTGCCAGTCTCGCCAGCCTTGTCCGTGTCGTCCATCAACTTGACAAGGCCCATAGCGGTGGGGCCTTTCAGCGCGGCAACGGAATAACTCTCCCGCGTGTAGGTGCCGTCTCCCGGGGCGGAGGCCGAACCGGAGGACGCGCCGTTATTTCCCCCGCAGGCGGCCAGACTCAAAGCCATGACCAGAGCCAAAAGCATCGCGGAGATTTTTGTTCTTTTCATCGTTTCTTCCTCTTTTCAGTGATTTTCTTCCAGCTTTTCGGCTGGAGCATAGACGGTCTTCGCAGTGACGCCGCATAGCCTTCCGATTTTCCCCGACAGCGCGGACACCGTCTCCTGCGGTGCATCCACCGCCACGGAAATGATGTTGATTCCCCGCTTGGGATAAGGCACTCCCATGCGCCCGATGATAGATTGCCCAAATTCGTGCAAAAGGCCATTCAGCGCCTCCACGGAATCCGGGTTGTGGACCAAAATGGCGATCACCGCCACGCGGCTGTCCAAAAAATCAGCTCCTTCCCAATTTCTGCCGTTCAAACCGGCTAAAGGCAACATTTTGCGCTAAAAAATCCCCTCTGCCAAAAGGCAGAGGGGAGAACGTACCACAACGGTGCGCAGGTCATCCCTGCGCTTTCTCCTCCGTCTTCCGGCTCGGAACGCATCCTTGCCAATCAGATGAACAGATCATTCAAAGGTGGGCGGGCAGAACGCATCTTTCCGCTCACGGGAAAATCATAGCACGCTTTTTCAGTTTCGTCAACCGCCCGATTTTGACCCAAAGTCCAATCTCAGCCCTTGCCGTTTTTTGAAAAATAAGCTGTCAAAATTTTCAGGCTCTCTTCTCGAAGTATGCCGGATGTGACCTCCGGCTTCCAGCCGGAGTTTTCAAAAACCAGCCGGCAGCATTCCGCGCCCGTCTCCCCCAAAATTTTGCACAGGTCGATATCGCTGGCGCCGTATACCAAGCGGCCCAGCTTTGTCCACACCATGGCCCCGCAGCACATGAAGCAAGGCTCGCAGCTGGAGTAAAGCGTATACGAGCGCAGATCCGTAACCCCAGTTTCTCCGCAAAAGCGCCGCAGCAGCCCCGCCTCTGCGTGAAAGGTGGGATCAGTACAAGTATAAATCTGGTTTTCGTTGCTGTATACAACCTCCCCATCCTTCACCAGAACCGCCCCAAAGGGTTCGTTCCCGTGAGCTACCGCCAATTCAGACAGACGGACCGCCTCTTTCATAAACAACGCATCGTTTTCCATATCCGATTCCTCCATTCACATCATTCGCCGTCCATCAGCCGATCCGGGGCGGGCAGCGGCCCGCGTCCAGCGTGAGCTGATAGATTTCGTCTGCCAGCGCGTTCAAATCCACGTCCGAAACCATGCGCCAGCGCCAGTTTCCGTTGGCGGTTCCGGGGACGTTGATCCGGCCGGTATCCCCCAGATAATCCTGCATCTGGGCGATGAACGTGTCTGCCACGCTGGTCTGCCCCGCCAAAAGCAGGCGGCGGCGCAGTTCCTCCGGTGTTTTTGCGCCCAGATACCGTTTGGCGTAAACCGTCTCCGTCCCGTCCGCCGTCCAAACGGCGGCGGGCGCGTTGTCGTGCGTCCCCGTATACAAAACGCAGTTTTTCACGCAGTTGTGAGGCAGATAACCGTTTTCCGGGCCGTCAAACGCGAATTCCAGGACCTTCATCCCCGGCAGGCCGGATGCTTTCAGCAGCTCGCCCACATCCGGCGTCAGCATCCCCAAATCCTCTGCGATAAACCGCAAATGGGGAAACCAGCTGGTGAGCACGCCCACCAAATCCATGCCGGGGCCGGTTTCCCAGCGGCCCTCCTTGGCAATAGATGCTCCGGCTGGAACGGACCAATAGCTTGCCAGCGCCCGGAAGTGGTCGATGCGGATGGCGTCGAACAACTCCCCCGCCCGCTCCACCCGGCGAATCCACCAGCCAAAGCCGTCCGCTTTCATATAGGGCCAGTTATACAGGGGATTTCCCCACAGCTGGCCCTCGGCGCAGAAATAGTCCGGCGGAACGCCCGCCACAGCGGCAGGACGGCCCTCCCCGTCCAGCAAAAACTGCTCCCGCTCCGCCCACACGTCGGCAGAATCCAGCGAGACATAGATGGGCAGGTCCCCTAGGATTCTGACGCCCGCGGCGTTGGCATAGGTTTTCAGGGCGGTCCACTGCTTTGAAAACACATACTGCACCCAAATCTGATACGCCAAATCCTCCCCATGCTCCGCCTGCCAGCGCTCCACCGCAGAAGGCTCCCGGCGGCGCAAGCCCTCGTCCGGCCAGTCCTGCCACGGCAGGCCGCCAAAGGAATCCTTGATTGCCTGATAGGCCGCATAGTCCCGCAGCCACAGACGCTGGGCGGCAAACGCCGCCGCGCTGTCCCGGTCGCGCGCTCGGGAAAAGGCCAGCCGCAGCAAGCGGACGCGGCTGGCGTTGACGGCGGGATAGTCCACTGCCCGACTGTCTCCCGCCGGAATCGAGGCCAGCTCCTCCGCCGTCAGAAGTCCGTCCTCCGCCAGCAGGTCAAGGTCAATGAACACCGGATTTCCGGCGTGGGTAGAGACGCTTTGATAGGGGGAGTCTCCGTTCCCCGCAGGTCCCACCGGAAGAATCTGCCACCAAGTCTGGCCCGCGCGGCGGAGAAAATCCACAAAATCCCGGGCACTTTGGCCCAGAGAGCCGATTCCATAGGGGGACGGCAGGGAAAAGACTGGCATTAAAATGCCGGCAGTGCGCTCCATTGGCAAGCCCTCGCTTTTCAACATGAATTCAGATACTCAGTTTATGCGATCCCCTGTCGGATGTCAAGAACGGGAGATACGCAAAGGCCAAAGCCGCGCCGTGTGAACACGGCGCGGCTTTGCTTTATTTCATCAGGCAGTACATGATCGCCTTAATGGTGTGCATCCGGTTTTCCGCCTCGTCGAAGACGATAGACTGGGGAGACTCAAACACCTCGTCGGTCACCTCCATGGCCTCTCGCCCAAACTTTTCTCCCATCTCCTTGCCCACCTTGGTCTTATGATCGTGATAGGCGGGCAGGCAGTGCATAAAGCGGCATTGTGGCCCGGCGTTATCCATCAGCTGTTTGGTAACCTGATAGGGACCAAGGGCCGCGATACGCTCCGCCCAAACTGCGGTCGGCTCGCCCATGGACACCCACACATCGGTGTAGAGCATGTCGGCATTTTTCGTGGCGACCATAGGGTCCTCTTCAAATTCCAGCGTTGCGCCCGTCTCTTCGGCAATGGCCTGGCACTGGTCAATCAGCGCCTGATCGGGGAAGTACGCCTTGGGGGCGCAGGCGACAAAGTGCATCCCCATTTTTGCGCAGCCCACCATCAGAGAGTTTCCCATGTTGTACCGGGCATCCCCCAGATACACCAGCTTCACACCTTTGAGCTTTCCGAAATGCTCCTGCACCGTGAGGAAATCGGCCAAAATCTGCGTAGGGTGAAATTCGTTGGTCAGCCCATTGAACACGGGGACTCCGGCATACTGCGCCAGTTCCTCCACAATGTCCTGACCAAAACCACGGTACTCGATGCCGTCATACATCCGGCCCAGCACCCGCGCGGTGTCTGCGGTGGACTCCTTCACGCCGATCTGAGAGCCAGTCGGTGCCAAATAGGTGCTGCCCATTCCCAAATCCTGCGCCGCCACTTCAAAAGCGCAGCGGGTGCGGGTGGAGGTCTTTTCAAAAATCAGAGCCACGTTTTTCCCCGCAAGATATTGGTGAGGAACGTTCGCTTTCTTTTTCGCCTTAAAATCGGCGGCGGTATCCAAAAACTCCTGAATTTCCTCAGGAGTAAAGTCCAGCAGCTTTAAAAAGTGGGTATGTCCGTTCACGTTGCTTCCTCTCTTTCTCTCAGCCAAGCGTCTTTTTCATGATGGCGATGCCCGCATCCATCTCCTCTTTGGTGATGACCAGCGGAGGCAGCAAACGCATCCCCGGCCCGGCGGTCAGCACCAGCAGTCCGGCCTCTACCAGCTTGTTGGCAATTTCGCCGTTCTTGTACCCCTCGGCCATTTCAATGCCGATCATCAGTCCCAAACCACGGGTCTTGCCGAAGCAGGGCAGGCACAGCGCCTCGATCTGGGCGCGCAGGTACTCGCCCTTTTCCCGCACCTGCGCCAAAAACTCGTCAGACAGGACATCCTGCACCACAAGACCCGCCGCGCCGCACACGGGGTTTGCCCCAAAGGTGGTGGCGTGGGTGCCGGGGGTCAAAACGCCCTTGCACTTTTCATTTGCCATGATGCCGCTCATGGGCAGCCCGCCGGCAATGCCCTTGGCAAAGGAGCACACGTCCGGCAAAATGCCGTACTGCTGGAACGCTAACAGACTTCCGGTACGACCCACGCCGGTCTGCACCTCATCCACCAGCAGCAGCCAGTCCTTTTCGGCGCAGAGCTTGGCAACGGCCTGTACGTATTCCTTGTCCAGCGGCAGCACGCCGCCCTCGCCCTGTACCAGCTCCATCATCACGGCGCAGGTATCGTCTCCGGCAACGGCTTTCAGAGAGTCCAGACTGTTGGCCTCGGCAAATTTGAAGCCCTCCACAAAGGGGAAGAAATAGTTATGGAATTGATCCTGCCCAGTCGCGGTCAGAGTGGCCATGGTGCGCCCGTGGAAGGAGTTTTTCAGGGGAATGATCGTGGCGCGGCCCTTGCCGTACTTATCAAAGCTGTATTTTCTCGCCAGCTTAATCATGCCCTCGTTGGCCTCGCCGCCGCCATTTGCAAAGAAGACGTTGCTCATTCCGGTGCGCTTGCAGAGCTTTTCCGCAAGGCGGGCGCACGGCTCCGTGTAAAACAGGTTGGACGTATGCCCTACCTGTTTTGCCTGTGCGAAAACGGCCTGCGCCCACGTCTCATCCCCGTAGCCCAAATCGCACACGCCGATGCCGCTGGTAAAGTCGATGTACTCTTTGCCCTCCGGGCTGTAAAGCTTCGCGCCCTTACCGTGGTCAATCACCACGTCAAAGCGGCCGTAGGTATTCATTACATATTGATTGGTCAGGCTCTTGATCTCCTGAGAAGTCATCACTCAGTCCTCCTTTTTCAGCATGGTGCCGATTCCGGCATCTGAAAGCAGTTCAATTAGTATGGAATGGGGAATTCGTCCGTCTAGAATGTGAACCCGCTCCACGCCGCCGGAAATCGCCGACACGCAGCACTCCATCTTGGGGATCATGCCCCCGGAGATCACGCCGTCTGCGACCAGCGCCGCCACCTCTTGCGTGTGAACCACACGAATCAAGGTTTCGTCGTCATGAGGGTCTTGAAGCAACCCCCTGACGTCGGTGAGCAAAATCAGCTTTTCGGCTTTCAGCGCCTGCGCCAGCTTGGCGGCAGCGGTGTCTGCGTTGATGTTATAGGCGGTGTCCGCGTCCGTCCCCTGTGCCACGGTGGAGACGATGGGAATGTATCCGGCGGCAAGCGCGTCCTCCACCGGTTTTGGATTCACGGTCGTGATCTCGCCTACCAGACCGTATTTTTCATCCAGCAGCTTCGCCTGAAACAGACCGCCATCCAGACCGCACAGGCCAATCGCGTGTCCGCCCAGCCGCTCCGCCAGAGAGACGAGGTCCTTGTTCACCTTGCCGCAGAGGATCTGCTGAACCACGTCCATCGTCTCTTCGTCGGTGTAACGCAGACCGTCCACAAATTTGGACGCCTTGCCCAGTTTTTTCAGCATGGCGCCGATCTCCGGGCCGCCGCCATGCACCACTACTACCCGGATACCCACAAGGCTCAAAAGGATGATATCACTCATCACCGCCCGCCGCAGTTCCTGCGAGATCATGGCGTTTCCGCCGTATTTCACCACGATGGTTTTGCCGGTGAACTTTTGAATATAGGGCAGTGCCTCCACCAGGGTGCGGGCCTGCTGTTCATGTGATGCCATGGATGTTCAGCTCCTTGTGTAGATTGCCGTCTCACGGCAGGAATCAGTGGCAGGGATTTTGCTCCCATCTTCCCTTCTCCCCGTCCGTCTCGCGGAAAGCCCCCGCTTTCCGCGAAAAATGAAGCACAGCGGGACAAAATGTGCTTTTCATTTTCCTCGTCTTTCCCCGAAAAAAGCCCCGCTTTTTTCGGAAGAGGAGGCGCAAGGGAGCGAAGCGCAGTTTTCGCCAGCAAGGCGGAAACGAAGCGTGGCGGACTTTGCCCGTCCCCTCGTCTTTCCCCGAAAAAAGCCCCCGCTTTTTTCGGAAGAGGAGGCGTAAGGGAGCGAAGCGCAGTTTTCGCCAGCAAGGTGGAAACGAAGTGTCGCGGACTTTGCGCCGACGAGTCAAGTGCGGTAGTCCCCGTTAATCTTGATATAATCATATGTAATGTCGCAGCCCCAGCAGGTGCAAGCGGCCTTGCCCTCGCCCATCTGAACATTGATCTCCACATCGTGCTCCGTGAGGATGGTTTTTGCCAGCATCTCGTCAAAATCCAAGCCCCGGCCCTGATGGCAGACCTCGATGCTGCCCGCCGTACTGGCAAACCAGACATTCACCTTTTCCGGGTCAAATTCCACGCCGGAATAGCCCATGGCGCACAGCACCCGGCCCCAGTTGGCGTCCGCGCCGAAGACGGCCGCTTTGGTCAGCGTGGAGGAAATGACAGCCTTACACACCGTTTCGGCGGTCTTCTCATCCGCTGCGCCTGTAACCGTGCAGGTCACCAGATGCTTGGCTCCCTCGCCGTCGCTTGCCATCTTCTTGGCCAAGGCGATAGCAAGAGTCTGAAGCGCCTCTAAAAACTCGCCGTAAGCGGCATTTTTCTCGGTAATCAGCTCATTGCCCGCCAAACCGTTGGCCAGAACGCAGCAGGTGTCGTTGGTGGAGGTGTCTCCGTCCACGCTGATGCGGTTGAAGCTGACCCCCACCGTGTCCAGCAGCGCGGCATGAATCATCTCCGAAGAAATGGCACAGTCGGTGGTGAGGAAGCAGAGCATAGTACCCATATTGGGGTGAATCATGCCGCTGCCCTTGGCAATGCCGCCCATGCGAACGGTCTTTCCGCCCACGCTTGTTTCCACCGCCACTTCCTTTTTGACCGTGTCGGTGGTCATGATGGCGCAGGCCGCCGCATCGGAGCCTTCCGCGCTGGCGGCAAGGTTTTTTACCAGCTCCGGCACCGCATTCTCAATGACCTTTACCGGCAGGGTCTGACCGATCACGCCGGTGGAGGACACCAGCACATTCTCTGCCGGAATCCCCAGCGCCTTTGCAACGGCGGCGCACTCCGCCTCAGCGTTTTCCTCGCCCATGGGGGCGCAGGCGTTGGCATTGCCGCTGTTGGCAATGATGGCCCGGGCCCTGCCGTCGGTCAGGTGGGCCTTGTCCACATGGATGGGGGCCGCCTTCACCACATTTTTTGTAAAAACCGCCGCCGCCGCACAATCCACGTCGGACACGATCAGCGCCACGTCCTTTTTCTGTAAATTATGGGTCTTAACGCCCGCGTGAAGGCCGGATGCGCGAAAGCCCTGCGCGGCGCAAACGCCGCCATCAATCAATTTCATCTGATTCTCTCCTTATTCCAGTTCCCCAGTTGGCGGGCCAAACGGGAGCCTCCGCTGATTTGACTTGTACGGCGCACACGCGCCGCTGCGTTACTCCAGCCCCGCGCCTTCGTCAAAGCCCAGCACCAGATTCATGTTTTGCACCGCCGCGCCGGAGGCGCCTTTTCCCAGATTATCGAACAGCGCCGTCACGGTGATCTGTTCGTCGTTTCCGGCCACCTCCAACTTCAGCTGATTCGTCCCCGCCAGCATGGCGGCAAACAGCACCGGCCCATCCCCGCCGTAAGGGGCGACAGAAACAAATTTCTGTTCCGCGTAGTACGATGCCAGCGCATCCCGCAGTTCCCGCCCGGACAGTTTTCGGGTCAGCAGATCCCTCTGAAGCATAATCGTGGTGGCCATTCCCTTATAAAAATCGCCCACCACCGGGACAAAGATCGGCGGATGTGTCAGTCCGCAAATCTGTTCCATCTCCGGCAGGTGCTTGTGGTTCTGGTTCAGCCCGTAAATCCGCTCGGATGCAAGCAACCCGTCCGAATCCTCCGCCTCATACTCCGCGATCATCTGCTTTCCCCCGCCGGAATAGCCGGTGAGGGAAAAGCAGGTCAGGGGATAGTCAGATGGGAGAATCCCCATCCGCACCAGCGGCGCGGCGGAGGAGATCAGGCCGGTGGCGTGGCAGCCGGGATTTGCAATGCGCTTTGCACCCTTGATGGCGGCGCGCTGCTCCTCGGACAGTTCCGGGTAGCCATAGACCCAGCCGGGGGCTGTGCGGTGGGCGGTGGAAGCGTCAATGATACAGGTGTTGGGGTTTTCCACCAACGCCACAGCCTGCCGCGCCCCGTCGTCGGGAAGGCAGAGAAAGGCTACATCCGCCGCGTTCAGAAATTTCTTCCGCTCCTCATCGTCGTGGCGCTTCTCGTCGTCGATGCGGAGAAGCTGGATGTCTTCCCGGCCCTCCAGCCGCTCCCAAATCTGCAATCCGGTGGTGCCGGACTGTCCGTCGATATAGACCTTTGGTTTCATAAAAGCACCCTCTTTTTACTGCGTGCTTCGGGCCTTCACAAAGTCCTCCACCGCCTTGATCTGCCGGGCAGTTTCCGCCACGGCAGGCCCGCCGTAGCTGGATCGCTGACCCATGCAGGTTTCAAGACTCAGCGCATCGTATACATCGTCTCCGAAAAGAGGCGAAACCGTTTTCAGCTCCTTGAGACTCAGCTCTTCCAGCGTCTTCCCCTGCTGGCCGCACAAGGCCACCAGATGCCCCACCACGGTGTACGCATCCCGGAAGGGCATCCCCTTTTTCGTCAGATAGTCGGCGCAGTCTGTCGCGTTGATGAAACCATGGCCGGCAGCCTTGCGCATATTTTCCGGATGAACGGTCATTGTGTCGATCATGGCGGTAAACACGGGGAGACACATCTCCACGGTGTCGATGGCGTCGAACACCGGCTCCTTGTCTTCCTGCATGTCCTTGTTATAGGCCAGAGGCAAGCCCTTCATGGCGGTGAGCAGACCCATCAGATCGCCGTATACCCGCCCGGTCTTGCCCCGAACCAGCTCCGCCACATCCGGGTTCTTCTTCTGAGGCATAATGGAAGATCCGGTGGCATACGCGTCGTCCAAATCAATGAATTTAAATTCCCAGCTGCACCAGAGGATGACCTCCTCGGAAAAGCGGGAGAGGTGCATCATCAAAATGGACAGGTCCGACAGAAGCTCCAGCGCGTAATCCCGGTCGGAGACGCCGTCCAGCGAGTTTCCCATGGGAGCGTCAAAATCCAGTGCCTTGGCTGTCTCCCACCGGTCGATGGGATAAGTGGTTCCCGCCAGCGCGCCGGAACCGAGGGGGCATTCATTCAGGCGCTTTTTGCAGTCCTCCAGCCGCGTCACGTCCCGGCTCAGCATCGCCGCATAGGCCAGCAGATGCTGGGCAAAGGAGATGGGCTGGGCTCGCTGCAAATGGGTGTATCCGGGCATCACCACGGTCTGGTACTTCGCCGCCTGCTTTGCAAGGACGGACTGGAAGTCCAGCAGCTGCGCGATGATGGCTGGAATCTCACGCCGGACGTACATCCGAAAGTCCAGCGCCACCTGATCGTTGCGGCTGCGGGCGGTGTGGAGCCGTTTTCCCGCGTCGCCGATGCGGGCGGTGAGCAGCGCCTCCACATTCATATGGATATCCTCGTTGTCGGCGGTGAATTCCACCTTGCCCGCCTCGATATCCGCCAAAATGGCCTTCAGGCCCTCGGAGATGACTTTTGCGTCCTCTTGGGAGATCACGCCGCAGTCCCCCAGCATTTTCGCGTGGGCAAGGCTGCCGGTGATATCCTCCTTGTAAAGCCGCTGGTCAAATTGGATGGAGGCGTTGAAGTCGTTCACCAGCGCGTCGGTTTCCTTTCCGAATCGTCCGGACCAGAGTTTCATAATCTTGCTCCTTAATAGAAATCGGCGGGAGTAAAAGGCTCCCGCCCGATTTCTGTAATTTCAGAGGGGCCGCCGGGCCGGGGGACCGTCCCGGTGGTTCCCGGCGGAACTTCATTTCGCCGGGAGGCGAAAATCAGTTTGGATTATAGCTTGTGCTGCTCTCTCAGCGCCTGCACGGTGTCCGGCAGGCCCCAGAGGTTGATGAAGCCGGTGGCATCGTTTTGGTTGTAGTCGCTTTCCTCAAACGTCACCAGATTTTCGGAATACAGACTGCAAGGAGAGGTAATCCCCGCGTTGATGATGTTGCCCTTGTAGAGCTTCAGCTTCACCTCGCCGGTGACATGCTCCTGCGTCTTGTCGGCAAAGGCGCTGAGGGCCTCCCGCAGAGGGCTGAACCACTTGCCGTTATAGATCAAATCCGCAAAGTCCACCGCCAGCTTCGTCTTCATGTGGGCGGTGTCTTTATCCACGGTGATCATCTCCAGGGCCGCGTGAGCATGATATAAAATCGTGCCGCCCGGGGTCTCGTAAACGCCCCGGTCCTTCATGCCCACCAAACGGTTTTCCACAATGTCCAAAAGGCCGATGCCGTTCTTTCCGCCCAGTTCATTGCACTTGCGGACAATATCGCTGCCCTTCATCTTTTCACCGTCGATGGAGACGGGAACGCCCTTTTCAAAACCGATGGTCACATAGGTGGGTACGTCGGGCGCATCCACCGGACTGACGCCCATTTCCAAAAAGCCCGGCTGCTCATATTTCGGCTCGTTGGCGGGGTCTTCCAAATCCAGCCCTTCGTGAGAGAGATGCCACAGATTCTTGTCCTTGGAGTAGTTTGTCTCGCGGCTGATCTTCAGTGGGACATTGTGGGCCTCGGCATAGTCGATTTCCTCATCACGGCCCTTGATGTCCCATTCACGCCAAGGGGCAATGATGGTCATTTCCGGCGCAAAGCGCTTGATGGCCAGTTCAAACCGGACCTGATCGTTGCCCTTTCCGGTGCAGCCGTGACAGATGGCGTCGGCGTGCTCCTTCTTGGCAATCTCCACCAGCCGCTTGCCAATGATAGGACGGGCAAAGGCGGTACCCAGCAAATACTGCTCGTAAGTCGCGCCCATCTTCATGGACGGGAAAATCACCTCGTCCACCATTTCGTCGGTCAGATCCTCGATGTACAGCTTGGATGCGCCGGTCTTCTTGGCCTTCTCCTCCAAGCCCTCCAGCTCGTCCGCCTGCCCCACGTTGCCGGAAACGGCAATGATCTCAGGGTCGTTGTAGTTCTCCTTCAGCCAAGGAATGATGATGGACGTATCCAAACCGCCGGAGTATGCCAGCACGATCTTCTTGATATCTTTTTTATCTTTCATAACAGGAATTCCTCCATCGAACATTTTTGATGGGTTTATTATACGGTACTATCGGATATTTATTCAAGTGTAATCCTGCACAAAGATTTTACCAAACTTTGGGTGCTTTTGCATTTATTGATGTTTTATTCTTTGTAAAATGTATATTTTCAATAGTTATACATTTATAGATGGTTTTTTATTATATCGCATCTCTTATATGCAAATATACACGCAGATGTGAAATATTCACATCTGCGTGTATACTGAAAATTTATTCTGTTTTTTGAGCAACACCGCGCAACTCGGCAAGGATGATTTTCAAAGCGCCGCAGGCGCATTGTGCGGCGCTGCCCTAGTTAATTCAGAGACTTCCACGCCGTCTCCAGCGCAATCTCCATCATCTCGTGGAAGGAATCCTGCCGTTCCTGAGGGGATAGGGCCTCGTCGGTAAAGATGTGGTCGGAGATGGTCAGAATGGACAGCGCCTGCTTTCCGGCCCGCTGGGCAGTCCAGTAAAGCCCCGCCGTCTCCATCTCCAACGCCAAAATGCCGAACTTGCGGTACATCTCACCCGCGGCGGCGTTGTCGTTGTAAAATTGGTCGGCAGTAAACACCTGACCCACGTCCGCCCGCACACCCAGACGTTCCGCCGCCGCCACCGCGTCTTTCAGCAGCGGATAGCTGGCCGTGGCAGCCAGCTGGCCCGGAAAGCCGTATTGATCGGCAAAGTGGGAATTGGTGGAAGCGCCCAGCGCGATCACCACATCCCGGACGCGGACGCTGTCCCCCACGCCCCCCGCAGAGCCGATGCGGATGATGGAATTCACATCATACATATGATATAGTTCGTAGGTATACAGCCCAATGGAGGGCACGCCCATCCCGTGTCCCATGACGGATATCTGTTTGCCTCGATAGGTGCCGGTGTAGCCCAGCATACTGCGAACCGTGTTGAAGCAGACCGGGTTTTCCAGATAGTGTTCGGCCACATATTTGGCGCGCAGAGGATCGCCGGGCATCAAAACTGCCTTTGCGATTTCGCCGGGCTTTGCCTCATTGCAGGCGGAAGGAGTCGCCATAGTTGATTCCTCCTTGTAATATTATTTGCTGAATACTCCGTTTTGTTGTCGAAATCTTTAAAATTTGTGAAGATAAAATCAGTTTCCCTTGAACAGTGCCGCAAGGGATTTGGTATACGGGGGGCGGCATACGCCCTGCTCTGTAACAATGCCGGAAATCAGCGTGTGATCCGTCACATCGAAGGCCGGGTTATAACACTTCACCTCGGGCAGAGCCATGGGCTTTTCGTACCACAGGTTCTTGATCTCCTCCGGGTCCCGCAGTTCGATGGGAATGTGCTCCCCATCGGGACAGTCCATATCGATGGTGGAGGTGGGGCCTAACACATAGAGCGGAATGCCGTAATGCTTGGCCAAAATCGCCACGCCGGAGGTCCCGATTTTGTTCGCGGTGTCGCCATTGGCGGCAATGCGGTCACAGCCCACAAAGCAGGCCTGTACCCAGCCGTTTTTCATCACAATGGAGGCCATATTGTCGCAGATCAGCGTCACATCCACGCCGGAGCGCTGCAACTCATAGCTGGTGAGCCGGGCGCCCTGCAAAAGAGGGCGTGTCTCGTCGGAGTAGACCTTAAACTTCATTCCCCGCTCCGTTCCCAGCAGAATGGGACCCAGAGCCGTTCCGTACCGGGAGGTGGCAAGTGGTCCCGCATTACAGTGTGTCAGGATACCGTCCCCGTCCTTTACCAACGTCAAGCCGTATTCGCTGATGGCCTTGCACTTGGCAATGTCATCCTCGTGGATCGCCGCCGCCTCTTCATACAGCGCATCCAGCATCTGTCCCCGGGTGCAGCCCACATGTTCAAGGGCTGTGCGCAGCATCCGGCGAATTGCCCAGTTCAGATTCACCGCCGTGGGACGGGAGGAATCCAAATATTCGCCGTAGTCGCTGAGTTTTTTGAAAAACACCTGCTGATCCTCGCCCCGGATGGACTTGGCCAGCACATACATGCAATATCCTGCGCAGATGCCGATGGCGGGCGCGCCCCGGACCTTCAGCGTCCGAATGGCGTCGTACATCTCCTCCGCCGTTTGAAGGCGGATTTCCCTTTCCTCGCCCGGAAGCAAGGTCTGGTCAATGATGTAAAGGGCTTCCGCTTTTCGGTCATAACGGATGTTTTGCGCGTGTATCACGCTTTGAAGTTCAGTCATGTCCACTCCTCAAACCCGGATGATATAGCCGTCCTTACGAGGCGCAGGCGCGTTAGGCTCCATCGCCGCATAACCCAGAACGCAGTTGCCAACGCCGATCAGCGTCTCGGGAAGATTCCACTTTTTCAGCAGAGCCTTACCCTCGGGCCGTTCAAAGGTTTCTTTTGCCCGGTTGATCCAGCAGGAGCCAACGCCCTCTGCTGCCGCCGCGTTCATCAGGTTGCCCATTACCAGCGCCCCGTCGCACCGGGCGTTGGCCTCGTTAGTCAGCGTGGGGTCCGCCAGCACCACCGCCACGGTGGGCGCGCCGTAAAACGGGTCCGCGCCGGGATTGCCCTGAATCTCGGCGTTGAGCTGGGAAAGCTGGGCAATTGTCTCCGGGTCCTGCACCAGAACAATGGTGGCGGACTGCTTGCCCATCGCGCTGGGGGCATAGGTTCCGGCCTTCAAAATCTCCTCAAGGGCCGCAGCCTCCACCTGACGGGGCTGATACTTGCGGATACTTCTGCGCTCCAGAAGAGTTTTTACCGTCTCGTTCACAGTTGATCTTCCTTTCTGTCATGACGCCCGCGCCCAATTCGGCGCGGGCGTCTTACCATTCCAAGCAGGCAGGCCCCCGGGACCTCTGCTCAACGAATTTTGAATTTCTGCATGAGTTCCAGCAGGGTCTGCGCCTGCCGCAGCAGATCATCGCTGGTGGCAGCGCTCTCCTCCGCCGTGGCGGAGTTGGTCTGCACAACGCCGGAGATCTGCTCGATGCCCTGATTGATTTGTGCGGCGGAGGATGCCTCCTGCGCGGCGTTGTCCGAGATCTCGGTCACCGTCTTGTTGACTTCGTTCACGCCGTTTACCACGCGCATCAGCGACTGGGCAGTTTTATCCGCGATACCCGTGCCGCGATGCACCGCGTTCAACGCGTTTTCAATCAGCGCCGCCGTATCCTTGGATGCTTCCGCGCTCTTTCCGGCGAGGTTTCGCACCTCGTCCGCCACAACGGCAAAGCCCTTGCCAGCGCTGCCTGCGCGGGCAGCCTCCACAGCGGCGTTCAGCGCGAGGATGTTGGTCTGGAAAGCGATGTCCTCAATGGTTTTGATAATCTTGTCGATCTGGTCGGACGCAGTTTTGATATCCGTCATGGCCTGAAGCATTTCGTTCATCTGACGGTTGCTCTCCTCCGCCTCTTGGCCCACGGCGTATACGCGCTGGTTGGCCTGCACCGCACTGTTGGCGCTGGAGGAAATTGAATCGTTGATTTCATTGATCGTTGCCGCCAGTTCCTCCACAGAGGAAGCCTGCTCGGTCGCGCCCTGACTCAGCGTCTGCGCTCCGGCAGAGAACTGGGCGGCGCTGCTGGACACCTGAGAGGTAGCATTCAGGAATTCATGGAACGTCTCGTTCAAAGAATCCAAAATCTGATCCATGGACTTTCGGATCTCCGTAAACTCGCCTCGGAAATCCGCCTGCGGCATTACGAGAAGATTTCCTTTGGAAATCTCCCGCAGGACGTTGTCAATATCCTTAATATAGGATTTCAGAGCCTCCACTGTTTCGTAAAACGCTCCGGTGAGCGTTCCGATCTCGTCCTTGCGCTTGGAAACCTTCACCTCGCTGCTCAAATCGCCCTGCGCCAGCCGATACATCCGCTCTGTCGCCTCGCGGATGGGATTGGCCACGCTGGTAACATACTTTCCCACCAGAATCACGCCCACCACCATGCACACGATGGAGCAGAGCAGCAGCGTCATAACGATATACACAATCGATGCGGTCATTTCCCGCATGGGCGCCACCGCACCCACCGACCAGCCTTCGGCCTCCGTTACCGGGCGGAATGCGCAAATGCGCGCCCCCGTCTCGTAGCTGTACTCATCCACGCCGGTTTCGCCGTTGATCATGCGGGTGTATACCGCAGCCGTGGCCTCATAGCCCGGGTCCGTCTTGCCTTTTTCAATGAAATTCTGCTGTTCTTCCACAAGCTGCGGATTCTTACTGGCGATCATCACACCATCAGCGTCAATCATAAAGACGTTGCCGCTGGTTCCAACCACCACATCCTTGATTTGGTCGCTGAAATACTGCGCGTCCACCGTCAAGAGCACACAGCCGGTGCTGGTGGGCGCAGCGACAAAAAACCGCACTGAGCCGTCTTTCAGCTTTCGGGTGGTGCTCATAGCAGCCTTGCCGCTTTTCGCTTGCTGCACGCACGGGTCAGACAGCAGGTCGGCATTGGAGAGAAATTCGTCCGTTTTTAATACATTTTGCCCAAAAATAATTGCCGCATCGGAAAAACCATAATCCGCAAGCGACTTTTTCACCCGAATAAACGCAGACATCTGTCCGTCCGTCTCCGCCGCGTCATAAATCCGCGCCATAGATTCCGCGTTGCTCTTCAAATTTCGAATCTCGCTGGACACTGCCTTCTCCGCCACCTGACTTATGGCGCACATATCCTCGCGGACGTTGTTCTTAATGGCGTATGTACTGGAAATGATCCCCGCCGCCACGGTCAAAACAATGGTAACGAGAAAAATGGATGTCACCGCGGCAATCATCTGACTGCGCAGTGTGGTCACCTTTGCCCGCTTTTCCTTCTTGGCACCGTTCTTCTTAGCGCTGTTCTTGCTGGCGTCTCTTTTTTCAGCGACGCCGCTCACCTTTTTCTTCTTCATCTTGTTCCTCCCACCGGTATTTCTCTATTTTTCTTTTTATTCTGGTGGGACGCATATCCGCAGGACACGCGTCTTCAGACACCATTCTATTTATCGGCAAAAACGATACAAAATATAAGGGGGGTTTTGCAATTTTTAGGTAAATATTCCCCCACACACCGTCGGGCGGCCCCTCAGCAGTCCGTATCTTCCTTGGCGGGGCGCCTCGCTTGCTCCCGGCGGCGGTATTCCTCGCGAAATTCCGCCATCTCCTCTTCGTCCCGGTCATCCAGTCCGTGCAGTCCGCCAAGGCCCTCCATATGGTGGGTCAGCTCGTGGGAGAGGGTGGTCCAAAGTTCATCGGACCAGTCCTCCTCCGTCCACTCCTCTTTTTGGGCCAGAGCGGCGAAAGACCCATAGTAAAGGTTGATATACTTCCCCAAGCAGTCGTCGCAGAATTCCCCCATGATGTACAGCTCTCCGCCGGGAAATTCCGGGTCCTCCACCGCGTCCTCCAGCAGATTCACCCCGCCGTTGAGTCCCCGGAACAAAGCCTGTGGAAACTGCTCGGCAATCTCATCCAGCGCGTCGCCCGTCTCCTCGAAGGTCAGCATGGTCACAGGAATCCGCCTCCTATTTGTTACTTCGCCTGCTTCATGGAAAGGGAGATTCGCTTTTTCTTCGCGTCCACTTCCAGCACAACCACCTTCACCACGTCTCCCACGGATACGGCCTCGGAGGGGTGCTTGATGAACTTGTCGCAGACCTGTGAAATATGCACCAGTCCGTCCTGATGAACACCGATATCCACAAACACGCCAAAGTCGATCACGTTGCGGACCGTTCCGGTCAGCGTCATGCCGGGCTTCAAATCCTTCATATCCAACACATCCGTGCGCAGCACGGGCTTTGGCAGCTCGTCACGGGGATCGCGGCCCGGCTTTTGCAGCTCCGCCGCCACGTCCAGCAGCGTCGGCAGGCCCACGCCGCACTCCGCCGCCGCCTTTTCTTCGCCATAGGCCTTCAACCGGTCGGGCAGGCCCCCAAGCGTCCCGGCCTTCACGTCGTCCATGGTATATCCGGTCAATTTCAGCAGCTTTTCCGCTGCGGCATAGCTCTCGGGGTGGACGGCGGTGTTATCCATCACATTTTTGCTCTCCGGCACCCGCAAAAAGCCCGCGCACTGTTCAAATGCCTTTGGCCCCAGCTTTGGTACCTTCAAAATCTGTTTGCGCGCGGTGAACGGGCCGTTTTCCTCCCGGTATTTCACCACGTTTTTAGCCGTGGTCCCGTTCAGTCCCGCCACATAGCCCAAAAGGGAGGGCGACGCCGTGTTCACGTCCACTCCCACGGCGTTCACGCAGTCCTCCACCACGCCGCCCAGTGCCTCGTCCAACTGCTTTGCGGGGCAGTCGTGCTGGTACTGGCCCACGCCGATGGCCTTAGGGTCAATTTTTACCAGCTCCGCCAGCGGGTCTTGCAGCCGCCGGGCGATGGACACGGCGGAGCGGAGGTTCACGTCGTACTGCGGAAATTCCTCCGCCGCCAGCGGACTTGCGGAATAGACGGAGGCCCCGGCCTCCGAAACAATCATGTAGCTTAGCTTTCGGCCCATGGCAGAGAGCTTTTCAATCAGCTCCACCGCCATCTGCTCCGTCTCCCGGCTGGCGGTGCCGTTGCCGATGGCGATATGCTCCACGCCGCAGCTCACGGCCATACCGGCCAGCTTGTTGATGGCCTCGTTTTTCTGCCGCTCGCCGTAGGTTGGATACACCACGGCGGTGTCCAGCACCTTGCCGGTGCCGTCCACCACAGCGACTTTACAGCCGTTGCGGTAGCCGGGGTCCAACCCCATGGTGACCTTGCCCTTCACCGGCGGCTGCATCAAAAGCGGTTTTAGATTCAGCGCAAACTGCCCGATGGCCCCTTCGCTGGCGCTGTCGGTGAGAAAATTGCGAATTTCCCGCTCAAGGGAGGGAAACAGCAAACGATCCCACGCGTCGTCCGCTGCCGCGCGGACAAAGGCGTTGGCGGCGGAGCCGGGACGCAGCACCATGCGCCGCAGCGTCACCAGCGCGGCCTCCCGGTCGATCTCAAGGCCGACTTTCAGTTTTTCCTCCCGTTCACCCCGGTTGACAGCCAAAATTTGATGACCCTGCAAGCGGGAGACGGACTGGTTGAAATCGTAATATAGGCGATAGACCGTATCCTCGTCGGTTGCGGCCTCGCTGTGGAGGATTGCCTGCCGCTGCAAGAACCCCCGCAGGGTCTTACGAACCTCTGCATCGTCGCTGATCCTCTCGGCCACGATGTCGGAAGCCCCCGCCAGGGCGTCCTCCGCCGTTTCCACTCCTTTTTCCGGGTCGATGTATTTCGCGGCTTCCAAAAGCGGGTCGGGGCAGTCCCGTTCCTGCGCGTACAGCAGCAGCGCCAGCGGCTCCAGCCCCTTTTCCTTTGCCACGGTTGCGCGGGTGCGGCGCTTTTGCTTATAGGGTCTGTAAAGGTCCTCCACCTCTGCCAGCGTCTTTGCGCTGTCAATGGCGCAGGCCAGTTCCTCCGTCAGCTTGCCCTGGGTTTCAATAGCGGACTTCACCGTCTCCCGCCGCTCCCGCAAACCCCTCAAATAGGTGAGCCGCTCGTCCAGCGTCCGCAAAACCGTGTCGTCCATCGCTCCGTGAAGCTCTTTGCGATAGCGGGCGATAAAGGGAATGGTGTTGCCCTCGTCGATGAGCTTCACCACGTTTTCCACATACTGCGGATTTTGCTTCAATTCCTCGGCCAGTTGTTGAATGATCGGGTCCATAGATCTCGTCCTTATCTTCAGATTTGTACGTTTCCTTTATTTATGATACAGCGCTCCGCTGCCGAATTTCGCCTCGCAGCTCACCCGGATTCCCAGCCGCCGCAGCAGCTGCTCGTCCACCGGGGAGAGGATCACGGTGAAATGTGCCTCGCAATCCCGCAGCTTTGGCAGCTGCTGCTGGGCAAGTTCCGCCAGCGGGTTGGTCAACGCGGAGATGGTCAGAGCCAGGAGCACCTCGTCCGTGTGGAGGCGGGGGTTTTTGTGGCTGAGATATTCCGTTTTCAGGCGGCATACCGGCTCCAGCACCTGCGCGGAGATCAGCTCCAACTGATCGGCGATGCCGCCCAACGTTTTCAGCGCGTTCAGCAGCAAGGCCGACGCCGCCCCCAGCGTGGCGGAGGTCTTACCCGTGACGATGCGTCCGTCCGGCAGAAGCATGGCTCCGGCGGGCGCGCCGGTGTCCTCCGCCTTGGCAAGGGCCGCTCCCACCGCAGGACAAACCTCCGGCGTCACGTCGGCCTGATTCATTAAAAGTTCCAGCTTTCGAACCGCTTCCGCATCTCCCCGGCCCCGGGCCGCATCTGCCTTTGCGGTGTAAAACCGCCGCAAAATCTCCCGCCGGGATGCCAAACGGCACACCTCGTCATCCACAATGCAGTTGCCCGCCTGATTGACCCCCATGTCCGTGGGGGACTTGTAGGGCGAGGAGCCTTGAATCTTGCGGAACATGGCATCCAGCACCGGGAAGATTTCTACGTCCCGGTTGTAGTTCACCGCTGTTTTGCCATAGGCCTCCAGATGGAAGGGGTCGATCATATTCACGTCGGAAAGGTCCGCCGTGGCGGCCTCATAGGCCACGTTTACCGGGTGCTTCAGCGGCAGGTTCCAGATGGGGAACGTCTCGAATTTCGCGTATCCCGCCTGCACGCCCCGCTTGTGCTCATGATAGAGCTGGCTGAGGCAGGTGGCCATTTTCCCGCTGCCGGGGCCGGGGGCCGTCACCACCACAAGAGAACGGCTTGTCTCGATGAAATCGTTTTTCCCCAGTCCTCCGTCGCTGACGATATGCTCCACATCCGCAGGATAGCCTGCAATGGGATAGTGGCGGTAACACCGTACGCCCAGACTCTCCAACCGGTAGCGGAAGCTCTCGGCGGCGTCCTGTCCCTCCCACCGGGTGATGACCACGCTGCCCACGTACAGTCCCAGCGCCCGGAAATTATCAATCAGGCGCAAAACATCCTCATCATAAGGAATGCCCAGATCGCCCCGAATTTTATTTTTTTCGATATCCCCCGCCGCGATGGCGATGACAATCTCCACGTCGCTTGAAAGCTGCTGAAGCATCCGCACTTTGCTGTCCGGTGCAAAGCCCGGCAGCACCCGGGAAGCGTGGTAATCGTCAAAAAGTTTTCCGCCGAATTCCAGATAGAGCTTTCCCCCAAAATCCCCGATTCGGCGGCGGATATGTTCCGACTGGAGTTTTAAATATTTTTCGTTGTCAAATCCGATGTTTTCCATGTTGCGCGTCCCCTCCCGCGTTTTTTCACTGTTTTCTATATAATAAAGGTATCCCATCTCCGCTGTCCGGACATGATAGCGGCAGACGTTCCTTCGATCCTCCGCAAAGCGGAGGAGAAAGCGATGGTTTGTCTGTAAAGCGGCCGACATCCGGATAGTTTGCCACAGGCGCAGAGCGCCGTTGTAGTAAATGATATCCATCTGCAAAATAGCCGTTCATGGTTATTCTACCACGAACATTGTCTTTTGAAAAGCGCACTTCCTCTTTTTCACCGGAAAGCGCGTCGGAACGGTTGACTTCCCGGCTGGAGCCGGATACAATTTTGATATCAGCGCATTATCCGACCACTTGTTTCCCATTTTAGGCCGTCGGCGTGATTTTTTCTCGCGCCGGACTGGCACAGCCGGAAAACATATTTGACGAGGGGGCCGAACCATGTCCAGAACGCCCAATGCCTGTCTGCTCTGCGGTGCGCCGCTGCGGTATTACGAACGGGAGCGGGAATTTGAATGCGCCGTCTGCCACAAGCATTTTCCCGCCAACGCCGATTGCGAAAACGGACACTTTGTCTGCGACGGATGCCACGAAGCGCAAGGCGTGGCTGTCATCCGGGAGGTCTGCCTTTCCAGCTGCGAGCGAAATCCCGTGGCTCTCATGTACTCCATCATGGAATTACCCGCCATTTATATGCACGGCCCGGAGCACCACATTCTGGTGGGCGCGGCGCTGTTGAGCGCCTATCGCAATTCCGGCGGAGCGCTGGACTGGCCGGATGCGCTGGAGGAAATGATCCGCCGCGGGCAAAAAGTTCCCGGGGGAACCTGCGGCTTTTGGGGCTGCTGCGGAGCAGCGGTATCCGCCGGGATGTTCGTCAGCATCGCCGCTGGAGCCACGCCCCTGTCCGGCGAGGCTTGGGGCCTTGCCAACCGCATGACGGCGCTGGCGCTGGACCGCATCGGATCGCTTGGCGGGCCGCGGTGCTGCAAGCGGGATTCCTTTACCGCCGTTTTGGCGGCAATTGAATTTTCCGAGCAACATCTGGGTGTGCGCATGGAGGCACCGGAACAGGTGACCTGCTCCTTTTTTCCGGAAAACGCCCAGTGTTTGGGGCGGCGGTGCCCCTATCATCCCCGGAACACAAAATACGTCCAGTAAACGCGGTATTTGTAAAATTGATATTCGACATTAAAAACGAATCCTTTACTTATGCCCGTTTCACCTGTATAATTAATAAGGTTGTGGGTCTTCACTGAAGAAGATTTTCCCCAACCAAAACGAATGAAACTTTTGGGAGGCTGGCGCTATGGCTAACTGCGCGATTGTAGGCATCAACTGGGGCGACGAAGGAAAGGGTCGGATGGTGGACCTCATCACCGACCAATACGACGTGGTCATCCGCTATCAGGGCGGCGGCAACGCCGGACACACCGTGATGAACGAGTTTGGCAAGTTTGCTCTGCACCTGCTACCCTCCGGCATCTTCCGCAAGGGCGTGGTCAATATTCTGGGCAACGGCGTGGCCGTGGACTGTGAGAGCCTGTGGTCGGAGATGGAGGACGTACGCGCCAAGGGCGTTTCCATTACACCGGAAAACCTGAAGATCAGCGACCGGGCCTCTTTGCTGCTGCCTTGGCACCGTCTGCTGGACGGGCTGGAGGAAGCCCGCCTGAAGGACAAAAAATACGGCTCCACCAAGCAGGGCATTGCCCCCTTCTATTCCGATAAGTTCCAGAAGAAGACCATTCAGGCCGGGGAGCTTTTGTATCCCGAGCACCTGAAGGCTCACCTTGCGGACCTTCTGGAGTGGAAAAACCTCACCATTGAAAAAGTATACGGTGCAAAGCCCTATACCTTGGATGATTTAATGGCGTGGGTGAACGATTTCGGCGAAAAGCTGAAGCCCTTCGTGTGCGACACCGGCGCATTTTTGCGTCAGGCCCAGAGCGAGGGGAAGAAATTCCTGTTTGAAGCCCAGCTGGGCTCTCTGCGGGATCTGGACTACGGCATTTACCCCTACACCACCTCCTCCAACGCCATCGCGGCCTATGCCCCCGTTGGTTCCGGCGCGCCTTGGGCGAAGATTGACGAGGTGGTGGGCGTGGTAAAGGCCTATTCCTCCTGCGTGGGCGAGGGTCCTTTCACC
>JABNAD010000377.1_pt1 | contig 28690 bp, 31 predicted proteins | sample 7240381 | NCBI WGS metagenome assembly JABNAD01 (sample SAMN11332834, study PRJNA596920) | anaerobic digester metagenome | biome: digested sludge; isolation source: digested sewage sludge-derived enrichment culture grown on H2/CO2 | place: Germany: Goettingen
GCTTGGGACGCATCATGAAAAATATTATTTCACATAACAAACTGCGGAATGTGGGTTAAAGCCTACGGAAAGGATTATTCTGTATTCCAGGTCATTTCCAGCTTTAGCAACAATCAATAGGTGCCACTATCTTCGCTCATCCCGAAAGGGCAAGAATTCTCCGTTTCCAAAAAACCAATATAATTATGAGAATATAATCTGCCCTTTAAAAAAGATCCAGACTTCAATAGGTGAATACAAAAATGTGAGTTGAACAGACTGAATATTCAAAATTTTACATAAACCTTATATCAAACATGATAATCACGGTGAACAACATACATGAATTAAAATCCAGAATACCATCATGCCAGAAGAGGATACAAATTACCAGTCCTTGCTCCCAACGGAGAATATAGAAGAAGCCTCGTTTATCTCCCGCAAAGGAGAACATTACTGGATTTTACGCCATCCGCTAAAAAATATTTACATTCGTTTGAACGAAGAAGAGTATCAGGTCTGGAAAGAGATTAAGGAAGAAAGCACACAATTCTTCTCCATACCGGCATCACAAATTCTTCAGCCGTCAGAATCAGACCATCACAATCATCAGCTTCTGAAATTACTTCAGCATGAAGAATTTTTACATTTAGGCCGGAATGGAGATCCGCATTCAGGAAATAAGGATTTAGATGAGAGTTGGTTATCCCATTTCTGGGAACTGTGTATCCCGCTTCCTGGTATGCATATCCTGTTTGACACTCTGTATAGTAAAATCGGGTGGATACTTCGATCCCGGTGGTTTCCCAGGATATTTGCAATTTTATGCCTCTCCGGTCTAACATATTTTCTCATAACCGAACCACTCCCAAGTTATCCAATCCTTGGTGGTGGGGATTCACAACTGATTACCATTCTCTCGATATACCTCATCCTTATCACTGCAGCAGTCCTGCACGTATTTGGTCATGCCCTTGCCTGTAAAACATATGGAAGATCAATTGGTGATGCCGGGCTTCTCCTGTATTATGGTATGCCCTGCCTGTACATTGATACATCTGATATCTGGATGGCTGACCGGAAATCACGGATCATAGTCTCCCTTGCAGGGCCTGCTGTGAATCTTCTCATCGGGGCGGTCTGTGCCCTTTTGGTACTAGTGATTTCGGACAGTGATGTGAGTACACTTCTATGGAGAGTTGCCTTTCTCTCGTTTGCAGTTGCACTCATGAATCTGAATCCTCTTTTAGAATTTGACGGATATTACGCACTTGCAGATCTTCTAGAAGTTCCGGACCTCAGGGAACGGAGTTTTTCCTTTCTTCGTTCCATCGGTTCAGGTTATCGATATATCAAAAAAGAAGGATGGTTTTTTTTCATATTCGGAATTTCATCTGCAATATTTACGCTGGCTATTGCATTTATTGGCATATACTTCTGGAAAGAACATATGACTGATCTTCTGAATGAACTGGGTAAAGATCGATGGGAGATGGACCATATCCTTGCAACACTGGCTATAGTTATCGTCTTTATTCCCTTTTTTGCAGGGATGATTGTTAGTAGCATCCAAATATTATTGCAAAAATTCAGAAATTTCAAAAAGAAAGGTGAAATAAGGATTTACAAGAGAGAACAGGTACATGAAAAGAGAATTCTCAATCATCGAATATCTAAATAAAATTAATTCAACAGGATAATCAGATTGATTTGGACGATAATTACCCCTGCGTTATTTTTATGTATACTAAAAACATTCATGTGTTTGTATCCACCTGAAAGGCGGTGAGAGAATTATGAAAAAAAGTAGTCTCCTCCATATCCTAATCCTTATAACTCTTCTGATCATCATCCCTGCATCTGGTGTCGGACAGGGGTATGGAATTCAATTCCAGGGAAATCAGAATATTACCCTTCCGGAACCACAAGACTATAATCTTTCAGATATCGAAAGATCAGATCTCCTCTTTATGCGGCAGGAAGAACAAATGGCCCATGATCTCTACATGGTCTGGTATGAGAAGTATTCAATTCCTATCTTTAGGAATATCGCAGACGCCGAAACAAGCCATGCCAGTGAAGTTCAATTCCTCCTTGACAGATATCAAGTTCCTTCTGATATGATAGGAAACTTATCATCTGGATATAATAATCCGGAGATTCAGGCACTGGCAGATGCCCTGGCAGAGCAGGGAGCACAATCGCTGACTGACGCTTTCAAAGCAGGGGTAGCAATTGAAGAGACAGATATTGCAGATCTTGACAAGGCTATCGCAAATACCACCCGGCCGGATATAATCCAGGTATATACCAATCTCCGAAACGGGTCAGAGAATCACCTGAGTGCATTTACCAGCCAACTCTCTTAAAATTCTTTTTTCAGGGACTACACCGATGCGATGAAGGAAGACATGTGAACCTGGTGAACACTGAAAATTATGAACGATTTGAAATTGGGGAAAAATCGTCAGGTTCCTCCCCATGATCACAGAAATTATCCTCATCTAAATCGCTCCAGAGCGGACAGTCCGGACAACTGCAATGAAATCCTTTCGGACAGGTACCTGCAAGGGCATCTGCTTCTTCCTGTGTATCTTCATCGATCAGAGTCAAATTTCCAAAACTATCCGTGATTACCTTCTTCTCTTCGCTTTGTGTTGCAAGTAAGGGATCCTGGCATCCATCTCTTCCGGAAGAGGGTGCAGCCAGAACAAATTCGCTAATCATACCAAAAAGGCACAAAACCTGGAAAATTGTAAATATATGTTTTGTATTCATTGTAAAACTCCATATGAAAAAAAATCACGAGTCATTCTCCGGATAAATCCTCGAAACTGGTATACATGAACCATTACCAGAACGGTCATAAGTAATCCTGACCAGTCATGGATCTCGGTAATGAGTAACACAGGAACCTGGCGATATGTCAGACCCAGAGCAGATATCAGACCGGGCCATTTCATAATACCGGTAACCACACAGATGATGGTTGCAATAAGGAGGAGAAAACTGGTTAATCTGATGACTGTCTTTCTATTCATAATTCCGACTCCGCTTATCCCTACACGACTTACCTGAGCATCCGGATTCTTGACAATGAGAAACCCGGGAAAGCCGTATCTGAGGAGTATAGGAACAATGAATGATTGAGCATATAAAAAAGCACAATCATTCAGGTTCACCCTTTGAACCGGTTGGTTCAGGGGGTGAAAAAGACCCGGAAATGGACTGTTACACACAATCCCTTATCCCTTCTTAATGAAAAACTTAGAGTGCAAACACAATACGTCTGATTTTGAATATATGTCTAATAATGCGGTATCACTATGACACTTCCGGATATTGAGACCATACAAGGACTATCCAGTACCCAGGTATCAGACCGGATAAGGACATTTGGATATAACGAACTTCCGGAACACAAAAAAGACGGCATTATTGACATTCTTCTTGAGGTTTTCAAAGAGCCGATGTTCCTCCTTCTGGTAGCGAGTGGTCTTATCTACTTTTTCCTCGGCGATATCACTGAAGCCGTCATGCTGATGAGCTTTGTGCTGGTTATTATCGGAATTACGGTATACCAGGAGCGAAAGACTGAACGGGCTCTTGATGCACTCCGAAATCTCTCCAGTCCACGGGCTCTTGTCATCAGAGACGGTGAACAGAGACGGATTGCAGGACGGGAGGTTGTTCCGGGTGATATTCTCATCATTTCCGAAGGAGATAGGGTTCCTGCAGACGGGATTCTCCTCTCATCAAACAATCTCACGGTTGATGAATCACTCCTTACCGGTGAATCGGTTCCGGTACGAAAGATTCCCTATACTGAAGGACTGAAAGAGCAGGCGCCAGGAGGAGATGATCAGCCATACATATACTCAGGAACCCTTGTAGTCCAGGGACAGGCTCTTGCTGAAGTCAGAACCACAGGATCCAGGACTGAAATGGGGAAGATAGGAACGGTTCTTCAGGAAGTCTCACGAGATGATACCAGGCTCAAACGGGAGATAACCTCGATGGTGAAAATCATCGCCACATGTGGCCTTCTCCTCTGTCTTATCATCGTCATAATCTATGGAATAGGCCGGGGAGACTGGATATCAGGGCTTCTTGCAGGAATTACTCTTGCCATGGCAATTCTTCCGGAAGAGTTCCCTGTGGTTTTAACGGTTTTTCTGGCACTTGGTGCATGGAGAATCTCACAAGAGTATGTGCTCACCCGTCAGGTCCCTGCAATAGAAACTCTGGGTTCTGCCACAGTATTGTGCGTAGATAAAACCGGGACTCTCACCCTCAATAAAATGACCGTGCAATCCTTTTTTGCACATGATGAATTTTGTGACTATGATGGAGCTGGTGAAAATTCTGTTCCTGATTATTGTCATGAATTGTCTGAATATGCTATTCTTGCCTGTAAAAAAGATCCCTTCGATCCCATGGAGAAAGCACTCGTTCAGCTTTCTGAAGGAGATTTTGGGAAAACTGAACATATTCATAAAGACTGGAAGCTCATCACCGAATATCCCCTCTCATCTGAACTCATGGCGATGTCAAATGTGTGGCAGTCTCCAGACGGCCATGAATTTACCATTGCTGCCAAGGGAGCTCCGGAAGCGATTGGTGACCTATGTCATTTTTCAGAGCAGGAGCAAAAAAAATTGTCAGAACAGATAGATATCATGGCATCACGGGGTCTTCGGATTCTTGGAGTTGCAAAGTCATCTTTTTCGCGTTCTGAACTCCCCAGTATCCAACATGATTTTATATTCACTTTTCTTGGCCTGATAGGATTTGCCGATCCAGTCAGACCGGGAATTACTGAAGCGGTGAATGAATGCTATGCTGCTGGTATCAGGATCATCATGATTACAGGTGACTATCCCCGTACAGCCCAGAACATCGCAAATCGGATAGGGCTTGTGAATGCTGATAATTACCTGATCGGAGCAGATTTGGACAGGTTATCAGATGAGGAACTCAAAGAACGACTCAAAACTGCGACCCTCTTTGCACGAGCCGTTCCAGAGCAGAAACTGCGGATCGTCAATGCTCTCAAGGCGAATCATGAAGTTGTGGCTATGACTGGTGACGGGGTGAATGACGCTCCGGCCCTGAAATCTGCAGATATCGGTATTGCCATGGGAGGGAGGGGCACTGATGTTGCCAGGGAAGCTTCTTCCCTCGTCCTCCTTGATGATAATTTCACTTCTATCGTCTCTGCAGTTAGACTTGGACGAAGAATTTATGATAACCTCAAAAAGGCAATGGCTTATATCTTCTCTATCCACATTCCAATCGCCGGAATGTCACTCATTCCCATCCTCTTTAATATGCCACTTATTCTCATGCCCATGCATATCGTTTTCCTTGAACTCATCATCGATCCAACTTGTTCAATTGTTTTTGAGGCGGAAAAGGAAGAACAGGATATCATGAACCGGCTGCCCCGATCTGCGGATGAACGGCTCTTTACACCAAAAACCCTCTTTCTCAGTCTGATGCAGGGATTTGTTGTCCTGGGTGTTGTGTTACTTGTGTATCTTCATTCCCTGATGAGCGGGCTAGGAGAGACAGAGGTTCGGTCTATGACCTTTATCACCATCGTGCTTGCAAACCTGCTTCTTATCCTGACCAACCGGTCCTGGTCAGAGACGATAATCTCCACGATTCGGACACCAAATAAGGCGATGGGATGGGTATTTGTCGGAACGATTAGCAGCCTTGTCCTGATCCTTACAGTACCGGCACTCCGGGATCTCTTCAGGTTTTCCCAAGTATCGGCTGAAGGAATAATCACCTGTATTTTAGCAGCGGGCGTAAGTGTGCTCTGGTTTGAGGCCTGGAAACTTTGGAACTTACGAAAAAATCAGACTTCCCAATATTTACAGGGAATTTAAAAAAAAGAAGATCAGAACCGGTGGCCGTTCCCATGTCCGTGGGAATTTGATCGTCCACCATTACCAGATCCAGGCCCTGCATGATGATGCATTCCGGTTCCATCAAGAGGACGCACCCCATTGTTCGGACAGTTTTCACGGATACAGGATCCATTCCCTGACCCATATCCAGCCTGATCCTGACCATTCTGATTGGAAAGACCATACTGATACCCGGTACCATCCTGAGGTCCGGTCTTTCCTGCACCCGATACCGGGAGAATTATCAATAGAATGACCAGAACCGCAAGAAGTCCGATACCTGCCAGGGTCATCGTTCTTCGGTCCACTGTTCTCACCTTTTATTCAGGTTTTTTCCGTACTGCAATCCAGTTCCATCACGTGGAGGAGTCTGGTTGTTCGGGCAGTTTGCCTGTGGGCAATCCGGATTCGGACAGACGCCAGTTCCTGATGAACCATCGCAACTATGTAGCATAATACCATTCCCATTTCCACCCTGTCCGGCTGCTGATACCGGAAATGTGGCTCCCAGAGCAATAAGGCCCAATATAAGGATTACGACAATTGCTTTCATATTTTTCTCCTGACCGCATGAGCGGTGCATATACCCTCTTATGTTCCAGGAGAATATATATGGATAAAATAGGACTGGTTACCCCCCTGAACCTCAGGGTTGTATAGGGTAGACTTTGATAACCATAGCCTGCATATGAACTAGGAGAATATATGAATCCGGAAAGACCTGATGACCGGACTATCCTTACCAGCTCAGATCCTGAGTTTATCTCAGAATTATCTGAGTACCTCGATGTTCTCGCAAGCCCCATCCGCCTTCATATCCTCTCATTTATCGGAACAAAACCCCGTACGGTCAGGCAGATCTCACATGAGATTGCGACAAGTTATGAGAATACAAAAAAACACCTGACAAAACTACTCTCGCTTGGGATCATCAGAAAGGAGATCGGAGTGTCCGATGAACCAGTAAACCAGGGACAGCCGGTTTTTTATTATATGCTCGTCCCGGACGGTCTGAACCATGCTGCACATAATCTCACTATATTCAGCTCAGTAGCCGGAAAAAGTAATCCGGACCTATCAAAACAGGCAATAGCAGCACAAAACGGGCTGCACAATATTTTCCCCTCAGGCCCAGGACTTATTGTCATGAATGGTTCAGAGCAGGGAAGAACGATTGAACTGACCGGGACCATGTACCGGGTCGGAAGAATTGAAGAGGGATGGGACGGGATCGCTCCTGAACCGGCTGTTCTTCTGAATGATGAGTACCGCTCAGTTAGCCGGGTATCACGGCCTCATGTATGGCTCAAAAAACAGGCGGGATTCTGGACATTAGCAGATGGAAACAGTAAAGGGGGAACGTATGTGAATGGAAAACCAATCACTCATGATTTCGTGGTTTTGAAGGAAGGCGATAGAATAGAACTCTCACCCGGCACTCTTGGAGTGAACCTGACCTTTCATTCTGGAAAAAAAGATCTAAATCATAATTTATGAAAACAACCATATTCCCAGCAGATAAATCTCAGAAAAAAACAAATTCCATTACTCTGCTTCAGATATTAAATCTGGCTCTCGCGATACTTTATCTTACCATAGAACTCTTCCTGGTATCTGTTCCCCAGTCACATGGTCATGGAGTCGGGATGGGGCATGGAGTTGGAAATACACTTACTTTCTCTCTTCCTTTGTTTTTGATCCTATTCCTGCTTATGATCCTGTTTCATCTTATTTCGGTTTTCCAGAATCGTCTTCAAGTCCGGTTCATCCTTGGAACAGGATTAGGTCAGGTTATCACAGTGACTCTGCTATCTGGCCTTCTTCTCTTTTCCCGTCAGTCATTTAATCTTCTTCAGATTGAATATCCATACACTAATCTGGTTCTCTTTTTCCTTACCGTCTCACTCATCCTTGGAGTGTATATGGTAATCGGAAAGGTAAGGAAAGAATTTGGAAATGATAGAGAAAGGGATCGTAATATCTCTTCTTTTCCACTTCCGAAAAACCGGTATAGAAACATAAGACCAATCGGAGAGGGTGGTGTTGGTACAATATGGTATGCAGAACGTATCGGTGATGGAACGCCGGTGGTGGTAAAAGTCCCCCGAAAGGAGGACGAAATGACCGGTCTTTCATTTATGCAGGAGATCAGTATCTGGAAAGATCTACAACATCCCCATATTGCAACGCTTCTTTCTGCAAATATCCTTCCCGTTCCGTACCTTGAGATAGAATATCTCCCTGGATCTGTTGCAGATCTGAACACCCCGATACCAGTCGAACAAGCAATTCTGATTATTCAGGGTCTTGTATCCGCTCTTTTATATGCCCATGGCCGGGGAGTAACCCATTGTGATATTAAACCCACGAACATTCTTCTGACATATGAGGGGATACCAAAACTCACCGACTGGGGTCTTGCACGGTCAGGAAGAGATCGGTGGTCAGTATCAGGATTTTCTCCCACATATGCTGCACCAGAGCAGCGTCAGATGAATTCAGAATGTACCGCCACAACAGATATATGGCAGGTTGGGATGGTATGTGCCGAACTTATCACCGGCAGAACTGAAATCCCGGCAGGAGATGAAGAAGTCTTCCAAACCCAAAAAGGACAGGTTCTCTTGTCAATAATTCAGAAATGCCTCGCTTCTGATCCAGAAAGACGGTACCAGTCGGTCCAGGAACTTTCAGATGATCTTGGTATAGTGTAATTTCCAAGAGCATTTAGTATAATGTATATGGACATTTATTCTTGCATAAAAACCAGTATTAAGTTTTAACTTACACGACTGATATTACGGACATGTAAATAAAAATAATAAATATTTAGATTCATTCAGAAAAGTTACATAAATTTGTTTTTAAGAGATGTTCAGGAGTATTGGGCTCTACGTGAATCGTAATACATGCCCTTGGAAATTCCAATTTCAGATCTCTTTCCAGGTGCTCGGTAAAATCATGAGACTGTTCCACGGTTATATCTTTATCTAAAACCAGATGCAAATCAATAAAAATCTCCGGACCTGCCCTCCGGGTTCGTAATCCATGGAAATTGACATATTCAGACTGATGTTCACAGATGATAGAAGTGATTCTGGATACTTCCTTTTCAGAAAGACGGAAATCAATCAGGTCTTTATATGATTTCATTGTCAGGTCATATGCCGCCTTCATAATGACCAGAGCAACCCCTATTGCAACAATTGAATCCAAAAGATGAATACCTGTCAGCCATATGAGGAAAAGACCAGTCATTACTCCAATCGAGGTATAAATATCAGTCCGAAGATGCCATGCATCACTCTCTAAAGCAATAGACTCTGTTTTCTTTGCAATTTTCATGAGCCGGGCGGAGACAAGCGTATTTACACCGGCTGAAATCCCCATGACAGCAATACCTGCCCACATGAGCAGAGGGTTCATCGGTTCATAGGATGGCGTGAGAATTTTTTGGATCGCTTCATTGATGATAAGAATTGCGGCGATAAAAATCAAAATCGCTTCAACCATTCCAGAAACAGATTCATACTTCCCATGTCCGAACTGGTGTTCTTCGTCTGGTGCCTCTCCGGATTTTCTCACCGAAAAAAAAGCAATAACTGAAGCCAAGAGATCCATCCCCGAATGAATCGCTTCAGATATGATGCTCACTGATCCAAGAGCAAATCCGACAATGAACTTCATGATGACAAGAACAGAATTTGAACAAACCGAGATAAGGGCAGTTTTTTCTTTCTCTTTATTGAGATTATAATTTTGAGATGTCATTGATTATCGATTCTGAAGTAGTATTACACATGAAAAAATTGAAAGTGGGTATCATTCAAATAAACGATTGGTATACCTGAAGTTGTGAAATGTTTTTTAAAATCAGGTGAAATAAATGATATTCGACAGCCTGAATTCTAAAACATGTCATAGGTTCGCCAATAAGTCAGATGAATGAAAAAACTCAGGCATTATACTATAATATCCTTTTTGATACCAAACCGAAAGGAGCATATCATGGAATAAAATACTGATCATAAGGGATGCAATGAGATTGTTTCATTATATACTCATGGAAATTTCCACACCACCCACCGAAACAAGAAGGCAGGAGCTGTACTCCATGAGATTTACATGATAAACCGAGTAATAACTCCATGTATCTTCTCTGACGGAAGTGCATAAAACTGCACAAAGGGAGGAGATACCTTCTTAATTATCCCAAACAGGTTCCAGATCATCTTGTCACTCATGATATTTTCAATCCCGTAGAAAATCGTCTTTTCATTAATTCCATGCTCACGGAGGAGTGATTCAACATCAAGAAACTCCAGGTAACCAGTTTCGATACTAAAAAATGACAGTCCTTTCTCGATCTCCTGCTGAAAATAGGTACTGATTCCAAAGGGATGATTTGTCATACGGATGGATACGAAAATATTCGACTCATACAGGATATTATTCTGAAAAAAGATGGTCCCAATGTAGGGAGAGACATATTTAAGATCAGATGTAAAGTACAACGCAGCGCCAGGAATTTTACATACCGATTCGTACAACTCGTTATACCTCTCGGCAAACCGGTTATAGGGAATGGGTTTCAGAGTTGTATAGAGTTTTTTCTGTCCGGTGATGAAGATCACGATGATCGCGAATGGAACACCTGCAAGGATAAGCGACCAGTAACCTCCATGAGGAAGTTTTGTCAATGATGCGAAAAGGAAGGTTGTATCTATGAGCAGTAAGAGTGACATAATCCCAACTTTCACACTATCTTTTTTCTTATAGAAGATGAGGAGGAGCATAAGGGCAGATATGGTCATATTTCCAGTAACGGCAAGTCCATACGCAGCTCCCAGATGTTCTGAAGACTGAAATGTGATCATGACCAGAAGCACGGAGATCAGGAGAAGCCAATTGACAGTATCTATGTAGATTTGCGATTGCATAGAGGAAGAGGTGAAATCAATCTTCATCTTCGGAATGATCCGGGTTGTCATCCCTTGGTACACGATGGAGAACATCCCACTTATCATCGCCTGTGACGCAATTATTGTCGCACATACACTGAGCAGGAGAAATGGGATATACAGAACACCGATTTGCGTTGAAACCATGGAAAAGAGGACTGACCCCATGGACCCATGTTCGAGTACAAATGCTCCCTGTCCGAGATAACTGAGCATAAGAGCTGGAAAAACGATGTACCAAGCTTTCATTATAGGTTCACGACCAAGATGGCCCATATCAGCATAGAGTGCTTCTCCGCCGGTAATACATAAAACAACTGCAGATAATACAAGAAGTGAGATAATTCCATGTTCCATAAGGAATTCAAGAGCATAATGCGGGCTTAAGGCAAGCAGTATCTGTGGATTGTGGATGATTGCAATACAACCGGTTATAGACAATAAAAAGAACCAGAGCAGCATTACCGGGCCAAACATCCATGAGATCTGTTCTGTTCCCCGACGCTGGATACTAAACAGGCTGATAGCGATTACTGCTGCAATGCCGATAAGAATCATCCCGGGAAGATTCTCAAGCCCAGGGACAAATGCTATTCCTTCAACTGCCGAAAGAATACTTATCGCCGGTGTAATAACGCCATCACCCATAAACAGGCAGATGCCGATAATTGCAAGAAATGATATGGGAGGGACCAGGGATGATTCTTTCAGATGCGATAATAATACCTCTTTTAAGACGATTGTCCCCCCTTCACCCTTGCTGCTTACACTCATGGCAAGCCAGACATACTGAATCGTGATAACAAAAAATAAACTCCAGAATATCAGAGAAAGAATGCCAAAAATATTCTGTTCTGATGGTTTTATAACAAGGAGAATGATACTTATTGTGTATATTGGACTGGTCCCGATATCTCCGAATACCAGGCCCAATGATTTTATTACCCGGGAGTCAGCCAGGTGAGAAAACATAAGTTATCCTTTCCATAGGAACGTTATATGGTTTCTGGTTTTTCAAAATGAATGGATAAGAGTGATTTTTCATCAAACGGTATCAAAGTACACAGCACCTTCTCCTATCCGGGATGAATGGACATCGATGTTAAACCAGCCACCTTCTCCCCATTCTGTCCCGATACTATTCTTCCCGATGAAATACTCCCCTTCTTCATCAGCACCCCATCCAACCAGGATGACCGCATGATTGGTCTCATCACTCTCTTCTTCGCTGTAAAAGATCCCTCCACTGTATTTATCAAATGTATCGTCATCATCAACACCAACGCCAATCGGTCCTTTCAGATAGATGGCTGCTTTTAACTCTTCAACGGTAGGAAGTGATACTTCAGCATCATCAGATTCAGTAGTTGCGTTGACATAGGCCCATTTTCCTGCTGTAAACCGCTCTAGTCCGGAAAGGTCTTTGCAAGCGTCTGACATTTCATCATAGGGGTAATTCTGTTCCAGCACCGTTCCCACAAGGCCATCCGGACCAGGAGTATCTACAAGATAAGGCATTGCGGTCTCAAAATCCCCTCCATCACAGCCGTCATCATCATGGTCACAGGATAAGAGGTATTGTTCGGAGAGATCGATGTTCAGATTTGGATTATCCTCTAATATCTTCACATGGGATTCCAGAATTCCGATGACTGCATGAGCCCAGCAGCTTCCACATTCTTCACCCTGGTCCTTTACCGGTGTGGTCCAGTCCCCGTTATTATCTCTCCAGTCAAAGAATTCCGGAAGGTCGGTCAGGACAGTAATCGGTGGGGTTTCCTTGGCTATTGTAGTGTTCACCGGTTTAGTTTTCAGGCTCCGTATCTTCTCCTTCTGTTCAATAGTCAGGTGTGAGAGAGGGATATTTCCCGATGTCCACGTAGGGGAGAGCGTCGGAATGGAGGCGGGATCTTCAAGATAGGAGTCGGAATCAACCTCATAATCAGATGCTGAAACAGAAAATACAGCACAAAGACCCAGAATCAATACGAGGATACATAATTGCAGGAGAAATCGTGATTGGGATGACATACTGTGGTATGTGATGGGGGAATGGATATTTCTTCGCTCGAACGAACAGAATGACAGTTCTGCTCATACAGGATACATTCCCTTACTTTCCCCTAAATATCCATACGAACTAGCAGACGTATAGAAGTGAGGTTATACTTTCATACCTCTTGCAAATGACAGGCCATGTCGTTGAAAACTTTCTTTTCGCTAATACAGAAATATGTGTTACCAAAGAAGTAATGAGGGGATTTACTCGGAAAGAAATTTGTAAATTGGGTATCTACTGGGTAGACCATACCAGGACCGTTTTCTATTCATCCTCCCACTGGCTTGTTTCTCTTCAGTGTTTCTCATATCCCAATATTAGTATCGAAAAACAAGACCAAACACTCTCAAAAATAAATCTATTAAAGAACATTACGAGCCATTCCAATACCTTACCTGGATCCGGAAGTACGAATAATAAAATATAATACATCTGGTAACCAATTGATTTAAGCGGTTATAGTTTGTATTTCATGTACTAAATAAATTAGTCATAAAATCTGAGCTCCGGGCTGATTCCTCGGTCCTTTGATGAATACAAATTATTCCGCCTTTATTCTTAAAAACGCTCTTTCTTCTCGTTTTATATGAAATAATTTATTCCAGCGACATTTTGTTTATCTCGTACTCTTACATGAAAGTGAAAAAACCATGAATGGAATGAAGTGCCAGGTTATGAACTTAAAAAAACCGGAACGATTCCTCTATTTTCAATAGCAATAATCCCATTATGTCCTGAAATTCTCTTTTAGAGAGATAGTAAATATGCGAAGAAATACAATATCCAATCAGAATGAGTATCCGAAGTTGAGACAATGAGGTAGAATCATCCATGAAGGAAGAACTCGGGAAATCCTTCATGAATTCGGGTTGATTCTACACTCATCACGACAAATATGTGCCCGGTTGTGTGATTACGGGCAATATTATATCACATTTAAGATACAAAAATCTACTGATATACTCAACTGGTTTTTAACATAATTGGTGGAAAGAGACACCATGAGTTCAACAATTTATTTTAATAATGCCAATAAATGAAGAAATTTAATTATTTTTCCTACGCGACATTATTCCATTAACTCTAATATGTCAATTAAAACCTATCTTAAGATTCAAAAAAAGATTGTACCGAAAAAATACTATATCTGAATAGAACGTTATCGAATAAACGTAAATGCAGATTTCGGCTCTTTACAGATAGGACAACGCCACGTATTCGGGAGATCTTCAAAAGACGTCCCCGGAGGTATATTCTGAGTTGGATCGCCCTTATCCGGATAATAATACCACCTACAAGGATCACATCGCCATATCCCTTCTATTTTTGTTGTACTGGATACTACCCGTTTCATATCTTCTTTCACCTAAAGATAGTGGATGATTATACAACTCCACATATTAAGACCAATTTCTTAGTCGTTATTAGTATAACACTTTTCTCTTGTGAAAAAATGAGAAATAAAAAATTAAATTATAAAAACAATTTCAAAAATCTTTTCACCAAGAATACGAGCCCTTTACTGATGATTCTTATCCAACATTAGAATGGGAATTTTTTTCTGGTATTTTCGTGAAAATCCTGAAACTTTCATTTTCCATATATCTCAATATTGGTTAATACAATTGATCACCAAATGTAATTGGGCTAAAATCGAATCATTCAATATCTTAAAAAACAATCTTTGGTAATCGGAGTTATCTCATGTCATTCCACTGATGGTTTCACTCAATTATGACATATTGGCTTACAATCGGAACATGGGAAGGGTGGAACACCCTTACCCACAATGGAATCCTGGAAATTCCTAAAAGGGATAAAAAAAGATTTGAAAAAATTAAAAATGGTGATAAAGTTCTTTTTTACACCAAACTGGATTTTAGACCAGAAGGTTTGCTTCTCCCAGTGGTTGTAGGATCTGCAATCGTGAAACAAGTAATCCAAAGAACCCCACCAGAGGAAATTACGATTACTCGTGCTTGGGAAATGCTTGAGCCCTGTCGGTGTCAGATGAAAAATATTTATGAATTTTCAACGCCGGTTCCATTATATCCACTCGTACAGGAACTACAATTTATTGGGAATAAGAAACGATGGACGATTTATTTAACTCATGCATTACAGGAAATTTTTGAAAAAGACTATAATATCATTGTTTCTAAACAAACACGTCATCCAATTCAAAAGACTCAGTAACCCACCAAATAATACATGTGATCCCATAAAATAGTAATCAGCTTCTTTTGTCTCTTTCCCAGAGGGATTTTCCTCAACCAGGTAAGATTTTTAAGAAGAAAGACACAAGGCTGGTGGCCCTTTCCGGTTATTACTCCGGAAAGGAAAAAAGCATTTGTACGAAAAATGTTAGGATGATTACTCATCCTTGAATATGTTGATATAAATAGAGTCAGTTCCGGTTGCATCAAGCCGGGCACGCTCTGCCTTCTCCTCAACAAATGCGTGGATTGGCGGGGTCATATCCATACCCGGAGTGTGCTTGAACTGCTTTTCAATCTCAACCTGTTGTGAATGCATGAAGAGAGCATTGCGAATATCCATGGAACAGAGTTCTTCACACTGACCACAGTTGATACAGGAGTCAGAAATGTGTGCAAATCTGATCAGATGGAACATGAAACCTGGTGGGAGCTGACCTGGAGTGATGTACCATGGCTTCTTGGTTGAACATTCAACACAGTAGCAGATGGGACAATTCTCAACACAAGCATAACACTTGATACACTTTGAGGTCTCATCCATCAGGAGTTTTAAGCGTTCTTTGCCCTTTCCAAGTGCAGTAAAGTCTTTTTCACGCCACTCGTCACCGAGCTTGAGCATGGCCTTCTCGACCTTGCCACGGATTTCAATACCCTTTGGATCGGCTGCTGCAACTTCAACAGCACCCTTTGCCTGTGCATCGGAGAGGAGCTTTGCACCCTTCTCTGAACAGACTTCAACAAAGGTTGCCTTTCCTGCCTTGTCTCCGATGACTCCCCAGTTCCCACATGCAAGGTCTGCCTGGCGGGGGATTTTCATCTTACAGCGACGGCAGTTGGACCGGCGACCGAATCCTTCTTCTTCAAGTTCATCAATCTTGATGCCCTTGTGTCCGCCTTCGTACTCAATGATAAACTGACCCTTGTCGATCTCTTCCTTGTGGACGGTGTCAGGGTTGACCCCGAACTTTTCAGAGATCATCTTCCGGGCACTGACCGGGCTTACCGATCCACCACAATTGACACCAATCATGACAATATTGTCAAGATTTATCTGGTTTCTCTTTGCAAGCTCGTAAAAGGCCATGACGTCACAACCCTTGCAGGTTACGGCTATCTTCATGCCCTTTGCACCGTCGGCGTAGTTCTTTAAGATCTTTGGAAGCAGGAGGGTTCCACAGTGCAGGGATCCTGCGGTAGATGCAACTTCTGCAGGGTCGGTGATGAATGCCGGGACTGCATCATAGATATCCTGGCCTTTTCTGACGGCAAGGACTGCGTCTACAAATTTACTTTCCAATGCATATTTCAGGAGTGCAGTGACTGCTCCACCACATTCTCCCTTATCGAGGATATCTTTGTCTTTTGCCCAGACATAGCTCATATCGCCTTTTGCTGCCATGTTCAGGCCTCCTGAATCTTCTCAACCCGAACCGCACAAGCCTTGGACTCTGGGATCTTGGCAATGGGGTCAAGGGCGTTGATAGTCAAAACGTTTGCTGCACATTCGACGTAGTGGAATGGAATGAACATAACACCTGGCTTGATATCATCAGTGACACGTGCAGTGATGGTGATCTCACCACGACGGGTTTTTGCCTTGACCATTTCCTTGTCTGCTATTCCGAGTTTCTTTGCGTCGCCGGTGTTTATCTCAATCCATCCGGTTGGCTCTTCACGTTCAAGATCTACAGACCGGCGGGTCATAGTTCCTGTGTGCCATTGCCAGATGGAACGTCCGGTGGTCAGGACATATGGATATTCTTCATCCGGAACTTCCTGAGGCCACTTGAATGGAATTCCGGTCATGAGACCTTTGCCGTCTGGCATTCCAAACTTTTCTCCGTGAAGAATCGGAGTTCCTGGGTGTTCCTTGGTCGGACATGGCCAGTGGAGTGCTTCTGGTCTGTTGAGGCGCTCATAGGTCATTCCTGCGTAGGAAGGAGTGAAACTTGCCATCTCGTTAAATACTTCTTCTGAAGTCTTCCATGGGAACTGGGCTCCATATCCCATCTTTTCTGCGATGGATGCGATGATCTCCCAGTCACCTTTTGCCTCTCCTGGTGGATCCTGTGCTTTTCTCCACATCTGGACACGGCGTTCGGTTGAGGTCTGTGTTCCGTCTTTCTCTGCATAACAGGCTGCCGGAAGAACAACATCAGCAAACTCGGCGGTCTCATTCAGGAAGATATCCTGGACGACAAGAAAATCAAGAGTCTTGAGTGCATGCTCGACGTGGGTCAGGTCTGGATCAGAGATCATCGGGTTCTCACCCATGATATACAGACATTTGATCTCGCCTGGCTTGTCGGTCAGAACGTTCATCAGGGTAGTGACTTCGTACCCGTTCTCACCTTTTGCAATGCCATCAGGGAATTTCCATCCGTCAGCGAACTTCTTCTGGGCTGCTTCGTCGATAACTTTCTGGTATGCAGTATAGACAACCGGCAGACATCCCATGTCACAGGCACCCTGTACATTGTTCTGTCCACGAAGTGCATTCACACCGGTTCCAGCACGTCCGAGGTTTCCGGTCAGCATCTGCAGGTTACCACAGGACTTGACATTGTCAACACCAGTTGTGTGCTGGGTAATACCCATGGAGTAGAGAATTGCACTTGCACCTGATTTTGCAAACCATTCTGCTGCAGTCTTGATCTTGTCAACCGGTACACCGGTAACTGATGAGACATTCTCAAGGCTGTACTCATCCTTCATGACCTCTTTCTTGAGTTCATCAAAACCGTTACAGCGCTTTTCAATGAATTCCTTGTTTTCCCAGCCGTTCTTGATGATCTCCTGCATCATACCATTCATGAGACAGACATCAGTTCCGGATCTGAACTGCAGGAACAGGTCAGCCTGTTTTCCGGTTGCGGTCAGACGTGGGTCGGCATAGATGAACTTGGCACCTTTTGCCTTTGCCTGCATGACACGGCGTCCGATAAGCGGGTGGCATTCAAAGGTGTTTGACCCAATGATAAAGACGCACTTTGAATCGGCAATGTCACCGATGGAGTTGGTCATTGCACCGGATCCAAAGATGTTTGCAAGACCGGCAACCGTGGATGCATGGCAGAGACGGGCACAGTGATCAATGTGCTTGGTCTTGAGGACACCACGGGCAAACTTCATCATGGCGTAGTTGTCTTCATTTGAGACACGTGCTGATGCAAGACACATACATTCATCGGGCTTGTAGGATTTGAACTTCTCTGCAATGAGCTTGAGTGCCTCATCCCAGGTTGCTTCTACAAACTTTCCATCCTTCTTAATCAGTGGTTTTGTCAGACGGTCAGGAGCGTTGACGAATTCATGGGCATAGGTCCCTTTCGGGCATACCTTTCCTTCGTTCACCGGAGAGCGGTGGTAGGGAGCAGTCCCCACAACCTTTCCGTCCTTTACCACGAGGTTAAAAGAACAGCCGGTACCGCAGTACGGGCATGTAGTCTGGACATACTTGAGATCCATTTCGATTCCTCAGTGATATAACAAAGTCTATAGCAGCTGATATAATAGTTGTGAAAAAATTCCGATAAATGGTGATTAGGAGTGGACATTGACTGCAATAATTTATTTTTAATGGTGAACCGATCTGAGCTAAGAACCAAATACTTGAAAAATCAGTGAAATATTGAGGAATTATGCAATAATAATCCTTTAAAAAAGTTAACTGAAATTGTTATACTACCTGAAGCCTTCGGCTAGTATTGATACATTGTTCTCATACCATTCAGGATCAATGGATGTATGATCCTTTAAGAAATTTCCTGGCCGAGAAAATTCTGATATCTGATGTAACTACTATGGTATCCAGATAGGAAGGCATTCCAACCATATAGGGAAACGAAAAGGCTTTCTTCAACCTAGGTTTATAATTCAAGTATGAAAATTATCGGAATAACTTCAAGTCCACGAAAAAGCGGGAACACTCAGAGACTGGTAGAGCATATACTTACTGGAGCACTTGAGATCGGCAAAAAATCAAATGGCAGAATGAAGAGTTTGTAGTATTCACGGTGTGAAGTGCCAAAACGTGCAGCGGGAACTGCGTTCACTGGCCTCCTCACGCGACAGGTGCCCACGTCAAGTATTATGCTGACTGCAGTCAATTCTCTGGTATGCACAGATTGATCCTGGTGGCTCTGCTCATGGCAGCCTGTGTCCTGCCGGGGTGTGTGAGTCAGGCGAGTGACGAATATCGGTTTTACGATGATTTCTCCGAATTTTCAGATACATTACCTACTGAATTAAGAGAAATGACTGCAGCCATGAACACCGGGGAGTATGCAACGGCAAAACAACAGGCTGAGAGTATTATTGTAAAACTTGACGCATACAAAAAGAAACTAGGAACCTATTCACTCAAGAACTCACAGGCACAGTTAGCATATGCTGAGGTAGTACCGTATGTCTCACTGACTAAGTCAGGGCTCGAATATTTCATACAGTCGATGGATGCCATGATCTCCGGTGACGTGAAGCAGGCGAACAAATACATTGATCTCGCGACTGTTGACATAGCAGACGCTGAAAACCATCTGGAGACGTTCAATCAGATCCTGCCATGAACATCATCCAACCATCACGGAAAACAAGGGGATGACTCTATGATGAATAGGCCTCCTTTTATGGAAACCATGTAATCAACTTGATAATCTTGTAAGCAGTTTTCAATTGCTAGTCGCACCCCTTTAAGTGTAATATAATAGCTACCATCTGGCCCTTCGAGGGCCTCAAGTGAATCTAAATGAGCATTTTTTAATAGAGTAGGAATAGGTATCTCCTCTCTCATTTTTGTCTCTGGAATTGGATCCTGGGCACTCAGAGACTGGTAGAGCATATACTTACTGGAGCACAGGAAGCTGGGGCGAAGACAGAATTGATACGTCTCTGTGACTTCGACATTCAACCATGTACTGGTTGTGATGTGTGCAAAAAAGACGGAGAATGCATAATACAGGATGATATGGAAGAGATATATCAGAAAGTAAAGGAATCAGATATTGTTGTATTTGGCTCTCCGATATACTGGTTTAGGTTAAGTGCTCAGGCTTATCCATTTATCGACCGGATATATGGCCATTTTACTTCTGATTTCTCCTGTGATATGCCGAAAGGGAAAAAAATCGTTGTTGCCCTGACATGTGGCGGTGAGGATATTGAGGATATGAATACGACCAATGATTACCTGAAAAAAGTCTTCCAATACATAGGGTTTGTTGATGCAGGGTTTATCTGGCAAAATAATTGTAACAAACCTGATGATCTTTCTAATTATCCGGAGAAGATCATGGAGGCAAAACAATTAGGAAAATCTTTGGTTCCATAAAATAAGTTTTACAACATCCTAATTTTTTGCTATTCATTAGAACAACTACACATATAATAAATCAGGGTCTATCACCCATATAGAACCGAGAAATTGACCTGAATGAATTTTTTTCCGAAGTTATTCAATTGTCTTTTCTTCCTAACTACCTGAAATGACTCTGCACGTTGACTGATCTACCAGTTGAGAGCACTTTTCCCATAACTCTCTATTGACACCTTTCAGAGCAGCAAGCAGTTCTACCAAATGAATAATACCTGCCTTCTCCTTATCACACGTTTTCCCGAACCGGGGAGCACGACAATTATGACAGATAGAAAGAGCAAACCGGTTCATCGCCTCCATATCTAATTGCTGCCCGTTCAGCTCATGTGCTGCAGCATCCGTCGAACCACATGGGGAACCACGAAGCGGGTGACACCAGACCACCCGTTCTTTGTCCAGTATCAGATAGAAAACCGGCCTGCCGAAAACTTTTGCATACTCGTTTATCTGCCAGAACTTCGTGTTCGGAAGAAGCGAGCACATTGTCTCCGGACCGATAACAGCCGGGTTTATCTCCCTTGCCTGATTAATGAATCCAGGGCCCAGATTCACCCCGAGAAGAATGGGAACACCGGTTTTCACAAGTTCCATTGCAATATCAGGATGCCGAATATACGAGATGTAGAGATCACAGGGAGGAATAGTAAGATCAATCTCATCAACTACCGGTGAAGAGGGAAAAGGGAGGAGGATCCACTCGGTTGGAAACCTTCTCCGAATCTGCTCAAAGGCCCGTTCTCCATATTGACCATCACTCACAATTCCAATCTTCACAACTATCAGGATATCATTTGCAGGGAATTTCAATAAAGTTTGAGATAGAGAATTACCAAGCCAGAGCTCCGCAGGGGTTTACATTCTCGTCAATCCACTATGTAATCTCATCCCGTACAATCCGGAATATTGCTAATTGCTCTTCATCAGAACCCATAGATAAGGATGGATCAGTAAATCCCTGGTGGATGGTTCTCCTCGCTCCAGGAAATACCGGGCAGACTGCTTTTGCACCATCACAAACCGTCACAACGATATCGATATCAGTATCAAAAAATTCCAGGAGAGGCTTTGATCGATGACCGGATATATCAATACCGATTTCTTTCATTACTTCAATGGCAAGAGGATGGACCCTGGTTACTTCTGTCCCTGCGCTATATCCAATATACCGATCTCCATACCGGTCCATGAGATATCCCTCTGCTATCTATGACCGGGCAGAGTTATGGGTACAAATAAATAAAACGGTCAGATCATTCATGATATGAGTATTCTTAAGTGAACCTTTAATCGGATGATGGTTTTTACTATATTCTCTATAGATATCATAATTCATCGAAATATTGAACTTCTCATCAGGGAGATAAGATATACGATGAAAAAGGCCGCTTGCAGCACGAATTGTGTGGACTCTGCAATTCCAGCCAAAATCCCCCCAGAAGTTCTTGAACCTCTGATGACAATAGGTGGTCTGGAAGGATTATCGAACCGGATCATGCCCCGTAATGCAGTTTTACAAAACGTCTCTCTCTTTAAAGCTCTCTCTGACCCATTCCGAATAAAGATCCTTTCCATGCTTTCAGTCCAGCCTCTTTGTGTCTGTATTATACGGGAGTTGCTTGAGATATCAGATACCAGGCTATCGTATCACCTGAAAAAATTAAGCTCAATGGGACTGATCGAAGGATCATCACAGGGAAATTGGATTATTTATGAACTTACTGATCTCGGAGCAAAAGCATTGTCCCTTTGTTCTGAAGAGAAGAAAAATATTAGAAAGAAATAATAGTTCAGATACTTTATTTTGATATATTGTCCAAAATATGAGCACAGATGAGAAGGTTCCAATTTTCCCTTTTTATTAGTTTTTTACTATCCGTTCCAATATTAGCAGAAATCCCTGGAGAAAATGTATTAGGAACAGACCCTCTTATACTTCCAAATATTTCGAAATTCTATTTGGAGCCGGATTCTTATGTGGGAAATATTGTAAGCATAAAGGGAATTGTTTCGGCATCATACCCAAAGGAACACAGGTTCATTCTTTCCGATTCAATAGGCTGCGCATCTTGCTCGGCTGTAAGAAAAAATTCTGAAATCCTTCCTGTCACCTTTTCAGGAAAAATTCCTGACAAAAGAGAGATCGTATTAGTGGTAGGAAAACTGATCCGGGGAGAAGGCGATACTTTTTCAATCAATGCTACATCGGTGAAAATGTAAATTTTTTCGATCATTCCAGCCTTTAGCAATACATATCAGGCCGAGAATGAAAAACACCATTGAATGAAAACCATAAACCATAGTTTCAGAACCATAATCTCCGGCAAAAATCCGCATCCAGAAAAATGGACAGACTATTCCAAAAAGAGCAAATATTATCCCAAGTTTTACCAGACTATTGGCCTGCTGTATTGTTTCAGACATCTTTCCCCTTATTCAATAAGAAATAGTTACCGTTCTACACAGATATTCATAGGAAATTTTATAGTATCATTTTCCGGAAAAGAGTCTCGTTATCCAGGAGAGAAATCCGGGAATTGCTTGGGTGTTTCTCTTTTCCTGATACCATGTGGTGAGTGTTTCTGTATACGATGCAATGTCAAAAGAACCTACCAGAACAACATCCCCTATGAAAACCGCTGGATAATGGATATTAACATTATCGTTAAATTTTGTCTTATATTCGGTAAACATGGAACTATTGGTAGAACTATTGTAAAGATCGTGGTATACAACAGTAATATCCGGGTTTTTAACAGTAAATCCATTCAGAAACTCAACTGCTTCCTGACATGATCCACAATGAGTATTATAGAAAAACTGAATCGGAAATGGGGATGAAGAAAGGTTAGTCGTATTATTCATCGTAGCAAGAAGCTGATCTCCTGGGATCTCTGTACTGTCCTGAAGAAATACTGATGCTGATCCAACCTGAATGAATAAGATGGCGACGGTAAGAAGACTATATATCAACAATTTTTGAACTACCATAATACCTCTGATTATCATACATTGAAATTTCAGATAATACCTACTAAATAAATAAGCATTAAAGCTCTGATTGTAACTCTCATATAAGTTGCACTACTATATGGTGTATTTACTACTCAAATGCATAGTAAAGGATTCGTCTTTATCCTGGATTTCATACTGCCCGAATGAGCGATACTTATTTCCTCCATGTGATTTCATATATCTTTGAAATAGATGCCCCGTCGAACATCCCAATCCAAACCGTGCCCATGTGACGAAGAATTTCCTGATATACCGGAAGATATCAGATTAGGTGTTCAGTCTCGGGGAGGGATGCAAGCAATATGTAGTTCAACTCCGAAATATGAACAACTCACCAGTCAGGCAAAAATCCATCATGCTCTTAGTGATCCTATTCGATTGAAAGTACTTCATCTTCTTGCAGTTCAAACACTCTGTGTCTGTCTCGTTAAAAACTGTTTAAACATTGCCGATTCGAAACTCTCTTATCACCTGAATATTTTAAAAGGTGCCGGCCTCATTATTCAAGAACCACAAGGTAACTGGATTCGGTACTCTCTTTCAGAAACAGGCAGATTTTTTATCAGTTTTCATACCATGATCGAACATTCCGAATATCCCCGGTAGCAGAGAGAGAGGTATATGTACTAATGAAGTTCAAATGATTTTGAATCACAATCGTGATATATTATGAACGCTTCACAAGAAAAATCAACGATTTCATCACAACAATCAAAAGGTCTGGGTTTTTTTGAAAAATATCTGACGGTTTGGGTTTTGGTCTGTATCGCTCTCGGAATACTTCTCGGTAGATATGCTCCGAATGTCTCAACTTATCTTGACAGTTTGTCAATATACATTGGAGAAGCGCCCATAATTTCAATTCCGATAGCACTTTGCCTGTTTTTTATGATGTATCCTATCATGGTCAAGATAGATTTTTCTGAAGTGCTAAAAGCGGGAAAGAACATTAAACCCGTCAGTCTGACACTTTTCGTGAACTGGGCAATCAAGCCGTTCACCATGTATATTATCGCCACGTTTTTTCTGGGATATGTATTTCTTCAATTCATAGGCCCGGATGCAATAGACCTTGTGAAAATGCCATTCGGAGTGGATCTTCCAGTTGGTACCACATATGGGGATGGAACTATCGTGATGGAAAACGGGGTGAAAATGCTAGAAATCCCATTATGGAGGAGTTATCTCGCCGGATGCATTCTTCTTGGAATTGCTCCCTGCACAGCGATGGTTCTCGTCTGGGGATATCTTGCAAAAGGAAATGATGGCCATACGCTTGTTATGGTTGCGATAAACTCCTTATCCATGCTGGTATTATATGGTCCGCTGGGGGGTTTTCTCCTGGGGGTTGGACAACTTCCGGTTCCATGGGAAGCATTAGCATTATCTATTGCAATTTATGTTGCCCTTCCCCTCATGGCCGGATACATATCCCGAATTCTCATTATTCGCTATAAGGGAGAGGAGTGGTTTAAAACGAAATTCATTCACTACCTTACCCCGGTAACGATCATTGCGCTATTAGTTACTTTAATCCTCCTCTTCAGCTTTAAAGGGGAGGTTATTCTGAATGATCCCCTTACGATTCTCTGGATTGCAATCCCGCTATTCATCCAGACAGTTCTCATATTTTCGTTGGGTTATATCCTCTCGAAAACCTGGAAGTTTACGTATGAGGATGCTGCTCCCTCAGCCATGATTGGAGCATCAAACCATTTTGAGGTTGCAATTGCAACGGCAACGATCCTTTTTGGAATTTCTTCCGGTGCAGCTCTTGCAACCGTTGTCGGAGTTCTTATAGAAGTTCCGACCATGCTTATGCTCGTAAAGATCTGTCTTCGGACCAAAGGATGGTTCCCCGTAAAAAAGCAAAATTTGGCATAATTCTCCAGGTTTTTTTATTTTTAATGATAAAGTAGTTCAAGAAAGTTTGTAATACTTTGAACTAGAATCTATAGTGAATTGATGTCACATTTGTGATTATCGCCAATGTGGAGATTTCTGAATGAGAAAAACAGATCATCTTAAGATAATCGGAGCACTCATTTTATGTGCCCTGTTTCTGACTCTCTTTGCCGGATGCACCGGAACCAATTCAGGCAATGAATCGCAGGTGAAGAGTGAAGTACCTTCATCGTCAGCATTACCAGATATCACTAAGGTAGAACTCTACCATTTTCATGGAAATCAGCAATGTTATTCCTGTGTGACCTTGGGAGATATGGCTGAAAAGGTTGTGAATACCTATTATCCTGATGAACTTGCATCAGGAAAACTGGTATTTGGTCATATAAATGCTGAAGATCCACAAAATCGAGAACTGGCAGAAAAGTATGAAGTGGTGTCTTCATCCCTGATGATCGGAGTATCCACGAAAGATTCTTTCACGAAGCAGGATCTTGTTGGTGCATGGTATAAAATTGGGGATGAGAATGAATATACCACCTATTTGACTGGAATTTTGGACCCATTCCTGAAAGGTGAATCATCTTGAGCGATCTGATGTCGTTTATGGAGGCAATGGGTAGTAGTGATATTCCCCTTGTCGCTGCTTTTTTCATCGGTCTTATGATGGCTATCAGTCCCTGTCCGCTGGCCACGAATATTACTGCCATTGCATACATTTCACGAAACCTCTCATCCGGCAAGCACACGTTCCTTGTTGGATGTTTATACACCCTGGGAAGATCGCTCGTATATGTAGCAATAGCTGCTCTCATTGTTCTGGGCGGCCTGAAAGTTCAGTCAATATCACTTTTCCTTCAGCAATATGGCGATCTCCTGCTTGGACCGATCCTCCTGATTTGTGGAATATTAATGCTTGAGATTATTCCCATCAGTATGAAATTCGAACATGAAGGTCTTTCAAATTTAAAAGAAAAACTCTCAAAAAAATTTATTGAGAAAGGATTTTTCGGAAGTTTCCTCTTAGGTTTTTTATTTGCTTTAAGTTTCTGTCCGTTTAGCGCCGTCCTTTTTTTCGGTATGCTGGTCCCACTAGCCCTTAGTGCCCAGGATCCAATTGGCGTCCCCCTCGTGTTCGGAATAGCAACCGGACTTCCGGTGATCATCTTTGCAGCCCTTCTTTCTACGGGTGTTGGCCGGTGTGGAGCGATGATGAACAAAGTTCAAATTGCTGAAAAATGGTTCAGACGGATTGTTGCGGTACTCTTCATCTTCATCGGTGCATACTATACCCTTAATGTGTATCTTCTGGGATAATGATTGAATTCTTAAAAAAAATCTAATTTTTTCCGAAAAGTATATATGTATTTCAAATTATATTGAATCTAAGGCAGATGAGAATAAATCTGAAAATTAATGCTCTTTCATTTAAACATACTCTCTCATCGTTACATTCATTTCAAAATTCTCATCTGACGATATCTTTTTCTGGTTTTAATTTAGGAGGAATTTCATGAGTTTATCAATAAAAAACCAAGGTCTTATTCTGAAAACAGTTATTGCAGCCACAATCATTCTCATAACAGCATGTGGAATCTGCTATGCTGAGGAATCAAACGGAACAGAGTCCTCAACCGTAGAGAAAATTGAAGTCTATCATTTCCACCCTACAAATGGATGTTATACCTGTACAAATATGGGAAATAACGCTGAAGACGCTGTAAAGACATACTTCCCGGATGAACTGGAAAGCAAAAAAATCGTCTTTGGTCATATAAATTTTCAGGACCCGGCAAATGCTGAACTGGTAAAGCAGTACGAGGTAACGGGATCTTCATTGATGATTGGTGTCTATGATAAAGACGGTTTTCATAAAGAAGAGAATATTAAGGTCTGGTACCTGGCTGGCAAAAAAGATGAATCCATGACATATTTAAAAGAACTTATCGAAAAGCGCTTTGCCGGTGACTTTTCTGAATAAATAATTTTCCAGAATTGTGTTCTGTTATGTTTTCACACAACTACTCCCGGATCACACTGATATCTGTCCTTATCTTTTCCCTTCTTTCACTCATTGTTGTTTCCCCCTCCCTTGGAGCAATGTATGCAGTGAATGGAAGTGAAATCAGTCCTGACAGTTTATCTGACCTGATCCGATCAGATCCCACGTTACTATCCGGCAACCTTCCCCCAGGCCAGGTAATATTTTTCTTTAACACTCATTGCGGAGCATGTCATGATGCTATGGCATTTCTTGATGGATTTGCCCCAAATCATACTGAAATGACACTCCTCAGGTATGATCTTTTCAATAGTACTGAAAACCGGACCATTTTTGAGAGTTACAAGAAGACATACAACCGGAATTTTCTTTCGGTCCCCTCTCTTATTATCGGAAATATTTCTGTTGAGGGAGTTCAGGACATCAGTAATCACCTGGAGGAACTGTTAGTTCTTCAGAAACAGCACAGTGATTCCTCTGATATCTTTTCCAATATCTTTACATCCCCGTCTCTGACATCGGACTCACCATCCGGAGAGATCCCTTTGTTGCTTATCATCGGAGCCGGGCTTCTTGACGGGATTAATCCCTGTGCATTTGCTGTTCTGGTATTCCTGCTCGTTTACCTGATGGCACAAAAAAGCAGGAAAATGATGCTGACTGCCGGCCTTGTCTACACTGGAGCAGTCTTTATTTTCTATTACCTTTCAGGACTTGGTATCTTCACAATTATCCAGACTACGGGAGCTACAACTATCTTTTCATTCGTTGCCGGATGTATTGCTCTCATTGCCGGTCTGGTAATGGTTAAGGACGCTGCTTTTCCAAAAGAGAAACCGACACTCGGGATTCCTGCATCCCAGTCAGGTCTCATTAACCGGGTGATGAAACAGGCAACCATTCCGGCAGCATTCATTCTGGGAATACTTGTCGGGATGTTTGAACTTCCCTGTACCGGAGGGATTTACCTCTCTATCATATCGATGATCTCAATGAAATCGAATATGACCCAGGCACTTGGGTACCTGTTTGTCTACAATATTGCATTCGTCCTTCCCCTGCTCATAATACTGATACTTGTCACCTTTGGACTTCCACCAGAACGGGTGAATGAGTGGCGACTCGAACAGAGGAGATTACTCCGGGGAATTATCGGTCTGGTCCTCATTGGCTTTGCGGTCTTCATCCTGTATGAGGTCCTCGGATAATTTGTCATGAAAAACCCGGTCAACTAGATCGGGTTAACCAGTTTCTGGGTCTG
>JABNAD010000378.1_pt1 | contig 28633 bp, 21 predicted proteins | sample 7240381 | NCBI WGS metagenome assembly JABNAD01 (sample SAMN11332834, study PRJNA596920) | anaerobic digester metagenome | biome: digested sludge; isolation source: digested sewage sludge-derived enrichment culture grown on H2/CO2 | place: Germany: Goettingen
CCGGACTGCCGGCGGCCGGCCGGTCAGCGTCATCGGATAACACCCCTTTTTTGGAGCACGATCCCGGCCGTCGACGACCTCGCGGCACCAGGAGAACCTGATGGGGATCGTGGTTTGGCGGTATAGGAGAACCGGATAAAAGAGGACGTGGAACGACGGCGGTCGGGTCACCCGAGGTCGAAAGCATCGCCTCGTCGCAGGGATGATTTCGATATCGGGATTGCGGAGGTGGGCGGTCTCGCTCGTGCCCGCGCCGCTGGGTTTCGATGACGAACGCGATGCGGGCGGGAATGCGAACGAGGAGGCCGGAATCTCACCGCTGGTGAGTCTTATGATCACCTCTCTGTCGCTCTCGTTCGCGCCGGGGCGGTGTGCCCTCCCCAACAGCAGGATCCTCATTGAGAACGACGGAGCCGCACGCCCCCCGTCACCAATTCAGATGCCTTTTTCTATCGACGAAGGTGATCACTCCTCATCCGGGGCTACCGATGTTTTCCGTTCTCTATGTCGATGACGAAGCTGCTCTCCTTGATATCGGCCGTTACTTCCTGGAAGAGTCGAACGAGTTCAGGGTCGAGACCGCGACCTCGGCGCAGGAGGCGCTGAGCTCCCCGGCATTCCCGTCGTACGATGCCATCATATCCGACTACCAGATGCCGGGCATGGACGGGATTCAATTTTTAAAGACGGTCCGCGAGCGGTTCGGCGACATCCCGTTCATCCTCTTTACCGGCCGGAGCCGCGAAGAGGTCGTGATCGAGGCCATCAATAGTGGTGCGGATTTCTATGTTCAGAAAGGCGGAGGCCCGGCGCCACAGTTCGCTGAACTCGCGCAGAAGGTCCGGCAGGCCGTCCGGAGGCGGTGTGCCGAACGGAACCTACAGGAGAGCGAGGAGCGGTACCGCTCCATCGTCAATGATCAGACCGAGCTGATCATACGGTTCTCCCCGGACGGCATCGTCACCTTCGCGAACGTAGCCTACCGGTCGTATGCTGCGACGGTGCTGGGCTTCGATCTGATCGAGGGTGCCAACCTGCTCGCCTATCTGCGGTCGATCGGGGAACCGATCGACTCGTTCCTCGTCCACCTCTCGTTCGAGAGACCCGTGCGCAGTATCGACCGGAACCAGGTCGGTCGGGACGGGAGGACATACTGGCAGTCCTGGTCGATCCGGGCGCTCTTCAACGGGGACCGAGAGGTGATCGAGTACCAGGCGGTCGGTCGGGACATCTCCGAGCAGAAGTGCACTGAAGAGGAGTTGCGCGATTCCGAGAGCCACTTCTCCGCCTTCATGGACCACCTCCCGGTCACGGCCTTTATCAAGGACGCACAGTTCACCACCCTCTTCGTCAACCGACACATGAAGCAGCTCTTCGGTGCCGGGGAGTGGCTGGGAAAGACCGTCTGGGACCTCTTTCCGGCAGAGGCCGCCGAGACGATGATCGAGGACGACCGCCGGGTGCTCAGCGAGGGATACCGGGAGGCGACCGAGACGCTTCGCACGATCGACGGCGACGTGCGAACCTTCGAGACCCGGAAGTTCCGGATCGATCGCGAGGGCAAGCCCCCGCTCGTCGGCGGATTCGCCGTGGATGTCACCGAGCGGAGGTTGGCGGAAGACGCACTCGCCGAGAGCGAGTTCCGCCTCCGATCGTTCATCGAGGCTGCCCAGGAGGCGGTAGTCCTGATCGACGAGGCGGGCCGGGTGCTCGAGTGGAACCCTGCCGCAGAACGAATCTACGGGATTTCCAGGGACGAGGCGACGAGCAGTACGGTGGCCGACCTCTTCTCTCGCATGACCCCCATCGAACGGCGCACCGAGGCTCACCGCGAGGCCGTCGACCAGAAACTTCGAACCACTCTCGTCGCAGGGCTCCCGGTCAATCCCGATCCGAAGGTGGTGGAGATTGAACGTCCAGACGGCACCCGGTTGTTTCTGCGCGAGGTCTTCTTTCCCATCCGGACCGAGCAGGGATTTCGGATCGGGTCGTTCGCTCAGGACATCACCCGGGAGAAGATGGCCGAAGATGCGCTGCGTGAGAGCGAGGCGTGGTTCCGATCCGTCGTGGAGACGTCGCCGGGCATCATCTCAGAGCTCGACCTGCATGGGCGATTTCGCTATGTCAGCCCGATCATCGAGTCGATCATGGGCTACACCCCCGCCGACGTCGTCGGGCGGTCGATCTTCGACCTGTTGACCGAGGAGGGGCGAGAGAAGGCGATCCGGGAGATGCAGGCGCACGTCTCCACGGGAGGCGTGCGGCAACCGATGGAGGTGCCGGCCCGGCATCGTGACGGTCACGGGCTTGTCCTCGAGGTCCGGTCGCAGGTGATCGAGAAGGACGGGGTTCCGGTCGGGATCCGGGGCGTCACCATCGACATTTCAGAGCGGACGCGGAACGAGGAGGCGCTCCGGCTCGCGACGCACAAGCTCGGGCTGCTCTCCAGCATCACCCGGCACGATGTCCTCAACTCGTCATCGGCGGTGCTGGGATACCTGGAACTGGCACGAAGAAGGTCGGACGATCCGGGGGTGATCGACCTGGTGCAGAAGGCGGCAGCCCAGGCGCGGAGAATCCAGGCGGAGATGGAGGTCATCCGAAAGTTCCAGGCCCTCGGCACCCAGCGGGCCGCATGGATCCCCCTCGATGCCGTGATGCCCGGGGACCAGGTGCCGTCGACGATCGCGTTCCAGACGACGCTGGCGGGCGTCGCCGTCTGCGCGGACCCGATGCTCGAGCAGGTCTTCTCGAACCTCCTGGACAATTCGGTCCTGTACGGCGAGACCGTGACCGAGATCCGGGTATCCTGGCGGATCGAGGACGGGACGCTGACCATCGTTTGGGAGGATGACGGGGTGGGGATCGGGCCGGACGAGAAAGAGCATATCTTCGAGCAGGGATACGGGCGCAACACGGGCCTCGGTCTCTTCCTGGCCCGGGAGGTCCTCGCGCTGACGGGCATTACGATCCGGGAGACGGGCGATCCCGGACGGGGGGCACGATTTGAACTGACGGTGCCCGAGGGGGTTTATTATCTCTCCTCCGATGAGAGGCTTCCATCGGAGCACTCGAAGCGTCCAGCAGGTTTCGGCCCGTCGCCGTCAGCCTGATCCCGCATGCTGCCGGCACGGGTGACGCCGTCCGGATGAACCCGACGGGAGATCATCCGGCAGGGGCGCCGGCGAGGGTCGTGATCGCTCAGCAGACCTCGCCTTCGTCTCCGGAGACACCCGGCACCTCCTCGTCCTCCTCCGTCGCCGGCCCCCCGAGGAGGGCGGCAATCCTCTGTGCGTTCTCCACCTCGCCCTGGGGCACGGGCACGCGGACCTCGAAGGGACGAAGAATGTACAGGCCGACGAGCTGGAGGAACGAGAAGGCGAGCAGCGGGGGATGCGTCCGGCTCTTCTTCAGGAACCTGACGTCGTCCATCCTCATCAAGAAGGAACGGAACGGGTAGACCGCACCTCGGTACACGATCCCCTGCCTGGTGATCACAGCCCTCCCCGGTGAGCTGCTGGCGCGCCGGTACTCCAGCATAGGGGCAACGACCGAGGCGATGCCGCACAGGACGAGAACCCCGAAGAGCACGCCGGCGGTGAGGAGCCCGGCCTCCCCGCCGAAGAGGATCATCAGGACCATGGCGATCAGGATGAACCCGCCGACCACGTAGAGGAGGCTGCGGTTCGCCTCGCGGTAGTCCTGGTATTCCCGTTCAGCACTCTGCCGCATCTCCTCCACGGGATAGGTCCAGCTGGCGAGCAGCCCCTCCCCCGCGAGGATCGCATCCATCGCCCGCGCACGGGTCCAGAAGAGCAGTGCCGTCGCGACCCCGCAGATGAAGAGGAAACCCGAGATGAAGGTGACGGCGCACCCACCGGAGAGACAGTCCATGGCGGCGTTCGCGTACACCGCGACCACGAGGAAGAACCCGGCAGCAAGGAGAGAGACATACACCCATCTCCATTCAGGGTTGTTCATCGTCTCCTCCTGCCTGGGTTCCGCCGAAGGCCGTGCGGCCCCTCATCCCGTCCCCGGTTGCACAGGCCGTTCGTCGCTTCATCATCGTCACGCTCCGGTTCTCCGAGGAGTGTGTCGGAGGTGGAGGACTTCATGCTTTCGGAGGTGTGCGAGGTTCTCAGGAACCGCCATCCTCCTCACGCGAACCCCCGGTCGTTCCGAGCAGACGGTCGACCGATACCCCGTTCGATCCGTGATACAGCGCTGCTCGTTGTGGGACTGGGGCATGATGGGGTATTCGGACGGCATTCCCGGAACCAGGGCCGTTTCACCATCAGGAACCGGCATCGCACCGTCTCCCCGGTGTGCGGAGGAGACGTCCCGGGCACCGAATGGCGGCGTTACCACGGGAGACACGATCGGTCCGGTGTCGATATGCGGTCATCGCGCCGCCAGGACCGAAAAAGACGGGGAGGTTATTTCGGTTCTTTCTCCCCGGTGTTCCACTCGACGAAGTCGAAGATGAGCTCGATATTGAGGTTCTTTATCCGGTCGGGGATGCCGTCGAGCACGAACTGGTAACTGGTGTCGATCTTGAAGATGAGCCAGACGACGAGCTCCTGGACCGTCTTCTTCGCCAGGTCCTTTCCCGCCTCCTCTCCCGCCGCCAGGAACTCCTTGCCTCCGACGAGCCAGTGGTAGATCAGGCGAGAACAGTAATAGCCGATGATGCACGGGAGGAGGAGATTGAGCAGTTCTTCCTTCGAGTAATACTGGATCCTTTTTCCGTCGGTGGTCCAGTTCAGCTTCTTCGCGAGGCTGAACCAGGCGAGATCCCGGACGATCGGGCCCAGGCAGTCCTTCACGAACCACTTCTCCCACTCGTCCCCGTCGAGCGGGACGTCCACCGCATAGGAGATGACGTCGAGCCTGCGGGCCAGGCAGACGATGACGCGTTTGCCCGTGGTCAGGTACACGGGCTGGGTCTTGAGATACCGGGCGATGTAGGTCAGGGCGTAATCTCCCAGGATATCCGCGATCTCGAGGGTCCAGGTGATTCGGTCCGCCCAGTTCGCATAGTTCAGGTATCCCTCCGCGACCCCGGAATACGTGAGTTCGCGAGCGGACTTCCACATCTTGTGGCGCCACTTGCAGAGACCGTTCGCATCCAGGGTCGTATTGGCCGCGACCTTCAGCTTGGTATAGAACTCCTGCTGTCGCTCGCTCGGGATCACCATGCGGATGATCTCCCGGCACCCCTCGTATTCCTCCTCTTTCGAGAGCCCTTTCCCGCACGGAGGCTGTTTCAGGGTCTCGATGCCGACGACGAACTGCTTGGTGAAGGCATCATCCCCGGCACCGGGCAGGCTGACCCGGTAGTTCGCCCGGAGCACGGCCCCGTCGCCGGGCAGGGGCTTCTCCAGCCAGAACTTCCAGTAGGTGCCGGTGTCGTAGGCGGATTGCAGCTGCCCGGTCGTCTCGAGCGCGGTATAGATCGTCGTGTCGTCGGCCTCCCAGTCGAACTGGAGGTCGCGGACTGCCCCGGTATCCAGCTGAAGCGCCGATTCACTCCAGCGCCATACCTCGAACTGGATCAACTTTGTCGTCTTCGTGCCATCGGCCCTGACCCGGTAGAACCCGTCGTCGGCTCTACCGGCTTCGTGAACTCGCAGGCCCTCGCTCACGACCCTGACCTCCACCCGCTTCGGTTCAAGCTCGCGGGTCCCCGAGCGGGCCGTTACCACGAGCGTGCGTCCGGTCTCCCAGTGTGGTCCCGGATCTTTCCCCTGGCGGGCACGCAGATGGATCGCGGCCTTTGCCCCGGTCGGGACGACCTGGATCGCAGGGTCCTCCGGCCCTGCGGGATCGAACGTGGCGTCGAATGTCCAGGCATCCGTGCCGGGTTCGGTCACCTCCGCCTCTACCCGGCCCGCGAACTCCAGCCGGTATCCCCGGCAGACGGTGACCGAGGCGGACGAGACGCGCAGTTCTCCCCCGACCGCCTCCAGCGAGATGGGGAACGGTGAAGACCGAAGAGGCCGCCCCTGGTACGTGGCAACGGCGCGCAATCGGGCGACGGTGGGCGGCGCCTGCCCGGTCATCGTTGCCCGGTCCACCCCGACCAGCCGCCATCCGGCTTGGCCGTCGGGATAGACCGTGGGAGGCGACGATGGACCCGAGAGCCAGGCGTTTGCCGGGGGCTCCACCTCGAGACGGGCCGTGGCCATCACCACCCGGTCCCGCTCCGCATCGGCGGAGGCGTCGCGGAAGACGACGGTGGCGTAGACAGCGGTCGCGTCCCTGCCGTCCAGGTTGACCGACGGCCGGTCGGACCGGAGCTCGAGCCAGGCGTCGACCTCGGGGATGGTCACGGTCGTGAGCACCTCGAGGGGGCGTCCCCTGATGCTGGCCGTGACCCGGACCGGGTTGACGGCACCCGGGCTCGTAGCTCCCACGTTGACCGACGACGTCGGTCCCCAGCCGAACGTGGCCCGCTTGCCTCCGAGGACGGGCGTCTCGGAGAGCTGCCGTATGGCGTTCGTTTTGGGTTCGAACGCGATGGAGTCCTGGATCGCCTCCAGTTCTTCGAGCGTCGCATCGATGAAGTCCGGCAGGACGACCTCGGCCTCGAGGGCGGACTCCTGCCGCCCGGCGCCCGGTCCCGACTCCCGGTCCTCGGTCACCTCGATCCGGGCCGGCAGGATCGCCGAGAAGGAGGCGGTGCAGCTCCCGGTCACGGGGACCGCGACCGGGACCGGGACTCCCATGCCCGGGATCGCCAGGGTGGGGACCAGCGTGACGGCGAGCGGTATGGTCGCCCCCTGCGAACCAAGGGCGAGGAACTGGTCAAGGGTAAAGAGTTTCTGAGAATCGGTAAACCCGAGCACGATGACCGCACAGGTGTTCTTCTCCTCGAGCCTCGTGGCCCGCACCACCAGGCGGCCGCTCGCCAGCCAGTCGGACCCGGGGCCGTCGGTGACCGTGACGAGGTTCTGCAGCGGCATGGGGTCTCGTCCCCAGAGCCGGAGGCGTGCGCGGATCTCCACGGGGTTCCACCGGGAGTCCGCGGCGTTGTACCGTATCTCGTAGTTCATGCCAGCCACCACCGTGCCGGGAGTGACGCGCCGTTCGTCCCCCGCCGATCCTCCTGCTGTCCGTTGCCCGTCATGCGAACTCCATTGTGTATCGCGGCTCGATGCTCACCATGACCGTGGCCCCCTGCGAGCTGCCTCCTGCCGTTGCGGTCACCGCCAGGGGGAACTCGCCCACCTGGACCGTCTCGCCGGTCTGCACCTGCACGGTCAGCGTGCCCTCGCCGGCAGCGGGGATGACGACCAGTCCCGTGCCCGGTGGAGGGGTGATCTGGATCGACGCCTCCGATGCCTGCACGGGGGGCTGGACCCCCACCTGCTTCCAGACCGAGACGGTGAACGCCCCGGGCTGCTCCGGATCGATCGCGACCCGGTCCGTGGAGAGCTGGAGGATGTAGCGGGTCGGCTCCTCCTTCTCTTTCTTGTCCGTCTCCCGCGGCGTCTCGGTCCGCGGAGGGCTGGGCGGCGGAGCCGACGGAGAACCGGGCCGGCCTTTGAGGACCCTGGCGACGGCCCCGATCCCGATGACGGCCGCCGCACCCACCCCCACGACGACCACCCAGGGGATGGAGTCATCGGGCGGGGGGTCGGTGATGCCGTCGCCGACAGACCCGGTCGAGGTGCAATTACAATAATGCCCCTCCGCCTGCATCATCTTTAACATCCAGGCGTTGTAGTCCTCCTGGCCATGAGTGCGATACCTCACATCGCTGAGATCAGCCGGTGGGCCGAAATAATACTCGGAATTTGGATTCTGAGCATATGAGGCCTCATACGCCATCCAGGGCCAGTTACATGCGCACTCCGGCCGGAGCACGTCTGATGGGACCTGGGGATAGAAACCGGCTGCTCCCGCTGCGGGCGTGTTTGCGGCCAGGAGAAGGATGATCCACCAGGTGAACAGGAGGAGCGATGTCCGGCGGCGCGGCATGATGAATGCTTCTCTACTTTAATATAAACAATTTTGGATAGTATCGGAGACCGGCCCGTCACCGACACCCATGTCGCCCGCGAAGGAGTTCGCCGGCCGACCGGATCATTTTCCCACCACACGGGTTCGTAGGGACATACCCTGTCACCGAGGTCTCGGCGACGTGTCGTCACGCTCGTGGCGATGCGTCGGGTGACGACCATGATCGAATCGTATACCCATATCCAGCGCTCACCTGCCCGAGATCGGGTCGTTCCACACGCTCTCTCTCCACACCGGGCTCTCAGTGGTGCTCTTCCGGGTGCCGCCAATCCGCTCGGAGCACTTCGAGGCGCAGGTCTGCACGAGCCTCGACGACGTGATCGCGGCGGTGAGCCGGTCGTACCCCACGGTGCTGATAAGGCCGACCTGGCGGTCTGGCTCGTTCGCCAACTGGCGCCGGCGATGGGGTGATGGAGGGGACGGGAACAAAGAGGAGGACCTCCGTCTCTGTCCTTCAGCGAGCGGACGAATCTGAAACACGAGGTCCGGTTCACAAGGCACATCATACAGGGACACCAAATACCTCGTCGATGACCCGCGTCGACGTGCTCGTTCTCCTCGTCATTGTGCTCTCGCTCGTCCTCGGCGCCGGCTGCCTGCAGGGGCAGACCCCCGGCGAAACGAACACGACCTTCGTCGATCGCCACGTGCTGATGCAGGAGCTCCAGGTCATGACCGGCGCGATCCAGGAGGACCTCGACGCGTTCGATGCATCGCTCGGCGCAAACACATCCTTCCTGGGATCGGCCGGCCTCTCCGGCCAGGAGGCCGACCGCGTCCTCGCGGGGCTCGCAGCGGGCCATTCGGCGATCCTCAGCGCGATCACCGTCGATCCGAACGGCACCGTGCTCGCCACGGCGCCGGAGAGCGCCCGAGCCGTCCTCGGTCAGACGATCGCGAACCAGGACGCGATCGCCCGGGTACTGCTGACCCGGGAACCGGCGATGGGGACGTACTTCACCCTCCGGCAGGGCGGCGCGGGCGTATCGATCGTCAGGCCGGTCATCTCCCCGGGCGGTGAGTTCGCTGGTGCCGTCAGCCTGACATTCTCTCCTCAGGCGCTGGTCGCATCCCGGGTGGATGCATCGAAGGGACCGACGCCCGTCTCGTTCATCGTCGCCCAGCCGGATGGCGTTCTCCTCTATCATTCCAACGCCACGCTGTCGGGGACGTCGACCTTCGATGAACCGGTCTTCCAGCGGTTCCCCGAGGTCCTCGACCTCGCCCGCCGGTACGGCACCGAACGCACCGGGCACGCGACGTTTTCGTTTTACCGGGTGGGCAGTATGGAGGTCGTGCGAAAAGAGACCTTCTGGGAGACGGTCTCCCTTCACGGTACCGAGTGGCGGGTGCTGGCGGTCGCGGAGGCACCCACGCCCTCTCCTTGAACGGGACGCGGATAGACCTGTGCCACCGGCCGGTGGACGATGGACAGGAAGTGCTCGGTCTCCGATGCATTGAAACGGGAGCCGTATCGCGGTCGAGCCGACGATCCCGGGGACCTGCCCGAAGTTTGCCGTCGCGAGGAAACTCTCCTGCATGCTCTGGGATATGCAGCGAACCCTCCTGAGCTACGCCGGGTAGCACGATCTCCTGGCCGGCTCCTCGCTCCTCGCGGCGTTCATGGACGTGTTCGACGATCCCTATGTCCCCGGAATGCAGTGGGACCAGGGGATGTGGCCGAGCTGGGAGTTCATCTCCTGGTACCTGCTCGTGTCGGTCATGTACGGCGAGCAGTCGCCGGCGACGCTCGCCGCCCCGTCCCTGAACGCGGACGCCTTCCAGTACGCCGACAAGACCACCAACGGCAGCGGCTACACGGGGAGCCGGGACGCCTCTATCTCGGACCCCTGCGCATTCGCGACCTTCATGGCCGCCGTCGCGAAGGGGGCGTCTCCTCTCGATTTCACGCTCTGGGTGCCCGAGGGGTACGGTTCCCTGGATGGGACGGCGATCCCCAACGTCGAGGAGACGAATGATCCGGCGAAGGTTTTCACTGTGCACTTCAATGGCGGTTAAAAGGTCTGGTAGGGAGAGGGCTGCAGGAATCCCGCTCCGGCTCCGCCGCTTCGTGAGTTCGGATCGATCCCGTACTCCCGGTCGGGTCGCACACTGGCCGTTGAGCGGCCGCTTGCCCGGGAACGGAGAGCCCTCGCAGCGATCGCGCCGCTGCCGGGTCCGATACCCGCCAGAGAGTATGCAGGGTGGCGTCCCACGACAGGGAGCACGACCTCGATCGAAAGGACGATCTCAGCCCATCCCCGATGTCGGACTGGAGTTCGTGCGGAACGTCAGGGTCCCGGTGCGTCGTATCGACGTCCATGAATACCTCCCCCGTTGCCGATGACGCCCTTCGAGAAGGCGACGGAGCGTTCAGATATACGTCCCCTTTGTCTCGAGCGCGACCCTGCGGTCGTGCGCCATCTGCATGAGCATGGCCTCCATACCCGGATCTCCCGCAACATACCCCCTCCAGAAGGTGGTGTACGGCTGTTCGGGCACGACGATGATCCCTCGCTGCTCTGCTACCCGGTCGAGAGAGTATGTGGCCGCGGCATCGGCGGGGTATGCATGGACGGGGGCCTCTGTCCCGTGCCCCTCCCGGTCGACCACCTTACCGTAGATCGGGGTCGCGATGTCGCCCGGGCAGATCACGGAGAAGGCGATCCCCTTCTCCGCGTACTCGTACCGCAGGCTCTCGGAGAGCCCGACGACCGCGTACTTCGTGGTGTTGTAGATGTCCTGCATCGGAAACGGGTCCAGACCGGCTACCGAGGCCGTGTTCACGACATGGCCCGACCCCTGCCGGAGCATGATGGGCAGGGCGGCGTGGACGCCGTAGATAACGCTCCAGAGGTTGGTATCGATCATGGTCTGCCAGTCCTCGAGCGTGGCCGTCTCGAAGAGCTGGGGCCGGAAGATCCCCGCGTTGTTGAAGAGCAGATCAAGCCTGCCGGCCTCCGCCGCCGTCCCCTCGACCGCCGCCTGCACCTGCGCCCGGTCCGTCACGTCCGCGACGAGGGTACAGACGCGGTCCCCGTGCTCCGAGAGCTTTCCGGCGGCGGCGGCGACCTTCGCGGGGTCGCGCCCGAGCAGATAGACAGTCGCGCCCCGTTTCAGTAACTCCTCCGAGAGCGCGTACCCGATCCCCGAGTTCGCGCCCGTGACGATGCAGATCTTCTCCCGGTAGTAGTCACCGGTATCCATGGTCCCCTCCCCGTCCACCGGTGGTCCAGCCCCTCAGAAGTACGATCCCTTGGTCTCGTACGCGACCCTGCGGTCGTGGGCCATCTGCATCAGGAGGGCTTCCGTCTCAGGGTCCCCCGCCGCCCAACCCCGCCACATGTCGGTACCCGGCTGCTCGGGCACGACGATGATCCCTTTTCGATCTGCCACCGCATCCAGGATCTCGACGGCAGCCCTGTCCACGGGGTAGGCGTCCTCGGGAATCGGCGCCTTCTCGTTCACCGGCCCGTCGCCCGACCTCTGGAAGATGGGTGTCGCGATGTTGGTCGGACAGATCGTCGAGAAGTGCAGCCCCTTCTCCGCGAACTCGAACCGCAGGCACTCGGTCATGCCGGTGACGCCGAACTTGGTGAGGGAGTAGAGGGCCTGGAACGGCGGGGGGAGAATCCCCGCCGCCGAGCTGGTGTTCACGATGTGGCCCGAGCCCTGTTTGAGCATGATCGGGAAGGCCGCGTGCACCCCGTAGATGACGCTCCAGACGTTGGTATCGATGATCTTCTTCCAGTCCTCGAGGGTCGCCTTCTCGAACGGCAGGGTGCCGCCTATGCCGGCGTTGTTGAAGAGCAGATCAAGCCTGCCGGCCTCTTCCGCCGTCCCCTCGATCGCCGCCTGCACCTGCGCCTGGTCTGTCACGTCCGCGACGAGGGTGCGCACCCGGTCCCCGTGCGCCGAGAGTTTTCCGGCGGCGGCGGCGACCTTCGCAGGGTCGCGCCCGAGCAGATAGACGGTTGCACCCCGCCTCAGCAGTTCCTCGGAGAGCGCGTACCCGATGCCGGAGTTCGCGCCCGTAACGATGCAGATCTTGTCCGTGTAGTAGTCCTGGTTGCTCATGGTATCTTCCTCCTTCTGGTCCCCGGTTATTCAATCCGCGTATCTCTGGTTGGAACGTGATGCCGCGGATCGTCATCGCGGCTACTCAAGCACCCGCCCCTGGCTCGGTTTCAGGACGGCGACGCTCTTCGTCAGCATGACGGGGGCCATCCCCAGGATCGGCAGGTCGGCGAGCGCATTCACGATGTGGTGCTGCATCGGGTTCTGCCAGGGCGCGAGCCTGATCCACTCGATCGAGCCCGTCCCCGTCCAGGCGCTCGTGATCTCGGCGCCCTGGGGGTAGAGGATCGGCTGGCTCAGCGTCGCTCCCGGGCCGCTGACATTGGGGATGTAGCGCCAGCCGAAGAGGTTGTTGACGGCCATCGAGCCCTTCAGCGCCGCAAGCGCCTCCCCCTCAACGGGCCTCGCGTCCCGCATCTCCATCCTGACGAAGGTGTTCCCGTCGTAGCTCGCGTTCGTGAAATAGTCGGGCGCGCCGAGATAGCCTGCGGCCCCCGCGTGCAGGTCCTGGATCTCGGCGTAGATCTTCGGCACGCCGTTCTCCTCCCTTCCGCCGATGATCGGGGTGGCGAGGTTCTCCCAGGTGACCAGGTTGTAGTTCCCCTCAAGAACGTCCTTTTTCCCGTTGAACCGGACGGGCACGTCCGCCGTGACGACGTTGTACCGGCCCCCCGCCAGCCAGTCGATCTCCCGCAGCTGCCCGAAGCCGAAGATCACCTCGGGCCGCAGGATCTCGAACGTCTCGGGGACATACCGGGCAAGTTCGTCCCCATCCGTGGTGCAGACGAACGTCAGCGCGGTCGTGTCGCGGTTGTGGACCGCGAAATCGGGGGGAGGTGGAGCATTTCCACCGAAGTGGGCCGGCATCCGGTAGGTCTTGGTCCCGTCGAACCTGAACACAGTATCACCAGGGGAGAATGCCGGAACCGCGATGATAAATATTGCTATTTGTTATTCCGCGGATTTCCTTTCCCCGGCGGGGACGCCCACCGCGCCATCAGGATCAGATGCAGCGTCCTCTCCGTCTCTGAACAACCCCTGCAGTCTGATCGGGAGCGGGATGAGGTGAATGGAACCCGAAGTCTCCACCCCGGTCCGGACTCCTCCCACCGTCCTGCAGATCCTGGTTCAGATCCCGCGTGCGGACTCGAAAAATGGGTTTTATTCTCGCGTTCAACTCTTCCAGGCCTTCATCGCCTCGTCCGCGACGTCGTCGACCGAGACGTACTGCCGGTCGGTCATCTTGGCGAGGATGTCCGTGATCTGGGTCGGGGCACCTCGCTTCTGGGCTTCAGCCGCCAGGTCCGCCTTGGTCACCGGGTAGGTCATCTCGGACAGTGCCTGCCTGACCATCGTCATTGCCATCTGTTCCTTTGCCGAATCGCCAACCCCGCCGATCGCCTTTCCGATTCCGCCGAGCAGGCCTCCCAGCCCGCCTCCCTGTTCGTCTGCCATGATAGATTCCTGTGCCGATCGTGGCACCGGTTGCCAGTTCAGCCTGAACCGTAATGAATGCATGGGTCGGTGCAGGGACGAATCGCCTGTCTCTTACGTCCCATCGATCGGTGGCACCGGATTCCAGTTCCAGTCCACCTGCGCCATCACCTGGTCGCTCAGGTATTGGGCTGTTAGCGTCATCAGATAGGACCCCTTTTTTCCCCAACGACTGATAACACCCATCGCACACATGGTCGTCGTCGACCAGTTACGACTGATTCCCGGGGTGGAATCCTGAACATCGCCATCGCCGGCGCCGGGGTAGCCGGCGCCTACCTCGCCGCGCTCCTCGCAGACCGGGGCGTCGACCTCGACCTCTTCGACCCGGGGGCATACGGGACCGACTGCGGTATCTCCCCGTGCGGGTGGGGCGTCCCCTCCCGCATCTCCCCCTACCTCGACACGGTCGGACTCTCGCTGGACGACTACGCGCTCGCCCCGATGGAGACCCTGGTGGTCGAAGGGCTTCGCGTGCGGACCCCGCTTCTCACGGTCGACAAGCCCCGCCTGGTCCGCGACCTCGCCCGGTCCGTCCGGGTGCGCCGGCAGTCCGTCGGTCCTGAACTGGCACATGAGTACGACCTGATCGTCGACGCCACCGGGTTCGCTCGTGCCCTCCTGCCGGCCTGCCGGTCGGACCTGGTCCTCGAGACCTTCCAGTGCCGCGTCACATCCGGGGCGGGCGAGGGGTCACGGCTCGAGCCCTCCGTCGAGGGGCACGTCGTCTCCGGGTTCGGGTACACGTGGGTCTTCCCCCTCGGTGAAGGACGGTACCACGTGGGTGCCGGAGCCGTCGGGCCGGCAGACCTGGCGGGGCTGGTGGAGCACGTCCTCCGGGGACATGACGACCAGGTCCACCTCACGCGGCACTGCGCCTGCCGGGGTGCGGTCCGCGTCTCGTCCCCGTTCTACGCGACCCCGTTCTACGTGGAATTGGGAACGGTGGATGGGGGATCCCACCTCATCGTCGGGGTGGGCGAGTCGATCGGGACCGTCGGGCCGTTCACCGGCGAAGGGATCCTCCCCTCCATGGAGTGCGCCAGCCTGCTCGCCGGCCACCTGGACGACCCGCGGGGCTACACCCGCGCCGTCCTCGCGCGGTTCGGCTGGATGCAGCGGGAGCGGGGGACTCTCGACCGGCTCATCGCCCCGGGCGGCGCGGGGCACCTGGGGTTGCGCGACCGCTGGCGGTTCTATCTCAACGCCCGCCGCTCCGGCATCCGGCTCCCACTCGTCGAGGCGGTGCAGCGGACGGGCCGGCTGTCGCACTGGTTGGACGAGCCGGGGCGCTGAACGGTGATTGGGGAAACGGAGAGGACTCGGGTGCCGGTCCCTGTCCCTCCCGTGGTTGGCCGGCAGCGGGTCTCCCCCAGCGGCAGGAATATGGTGCCGGTTCGTTCTGTCGATGAGGCAGGACGGACCGGCATCCACATCGGCGGGCACCTTCCATCGGTCGGGACGAAGAAAAATACCAAGATTAATATCAATGGCCACGCCAATCGACAGTTTATATTCATTCCAGGAGGTATCTGAAACGAAGGTGATAGAGATCGAGGGAATCGGGCCTGTCAACGCCGAGAAGCTGGCTGGGGCCGGCATCACGACCGTGGAAGGTCTGCTCGAGAAGGGCGCATCGCCCAAGGGGCGGAAGGCGATCGCGGCGGCGACCGGGATCAGCGAGGCGCTGGTCCTGCGATGGGTGAACTATGCCGACCTCTTCCGGATCAGGGGGGTCGGGACACAGTACTCGGAGCTCCTCGAATCGGCCGGAGTGGACACGGTCGTGGAGCTCTCGAAGCGAGTGCCAGCGAACCTCACAAAGAAGATGAACGAGGTCAACCTCGAGAAGAAACTCGTCAGGAAGGTACCCGCGCTCTCGCTTGTCGAGTCGTGGGTCGAGCAGGCGAAGGCGCTGCCGCGGGTGGCCACCCACTGAGGGGAACCGTCCATCAGGGAAGCTGGCTCTCGCCCGGCCCGCCTTCCCCTCCCCGTGCGAATTTTTATTCCACGTCGTCGAATAGTATCTCGATTGCGCCTGCATGGCGCCTCGACGATAGTCTGATCCAGGCGATGAAGTCCGCCGTCAAACGCCGGGAGACCGCCGGATGACTTCTGACATCCTGGTCGATGATCGGCGTCAGCTCCCCGGGCATGCTCTTCTCCGGCTCCACCCCCGAGCCCCGGGCCATGCCCGGTGCCCGTTCCTTCCACCGAGTGGAACGACCGATCCGGCCCCCCGTACCTGGTGCATCCTCATGAATATCTCTAACCTGTCGCAGACTGCCTGCGGAACCCCCGACTCGCGCGGCAACCCGACCGGAAAATAGGCCACCACCTGGCAGAAATCGGGCCGAACGATTGGGGATGAGGCGCGGAAACGGGGGGCTGAATGGCACCTGTCGGCGCCGGTTCGACCCGGCATCCGAACGGGGGGGGGGTCAGCGTCCAGTCCTCGATCGAGACCGGCTCTCTCCGTTACGCGACTCGTCGGGGTGGCACCTGTCCTCTCGTCCGTGCACACACCTGGTTCCCGCGACCACTTCCGGCTCGCCCCCCCCCTCCCGTGTTCGCAATCGTCCTCAACTGCGGCCAGCATCGATCGAATGGAGGAGAGGCGCACTGGTCAGAGGGGGTAGAACAGACGTGCCGCCCGGAAAGCGAGCCGGCCGAAAGACCGTCTCCGCGAGCAGGTCGATACGACCGGTTTTTTCGGCACCGAATGCGCGACAGGCTCCGATTCCGTTGTCGTGATGCAAAGACATATCTCCCCGATAATCATCGTAATTCTGATGGAGCCCCGGATTCGAGTCCTGTATATCGATGACGAACCCGCGCTCCTCCATATCGCTCGCCTCTTTCTCGAACAGTCGCCGGAGTTCAAAGTCGCCACTTCGCCATCCGCACTGGAAGCCCTCGAGGCCCTCACCGCCGGGTCGTACGATGTCGTCGTCTCCGATTACCAGATGCCGGGGATGGACGGCATCGCGCTCTTGAAGACGGTCCGGGAACGGTTCGGCGACATCCCGTTCATCCTCTTCACCGGCCGGGGCCGCGAGGAGATCGTGATCGAGGCGATTGAGAGCGGGGCCGACTTCTACCTCCAGAAGGGCGGTGACCCCGTCTCCCAGTTCGCCGAGCTCTCCCACAAGATCCGGCAGGCGCTCCGGAGAAAGGAGGCGGAACGCTCCAAGCAGGAATCGGAGCAGCGTCTTTCGGATATCATCGACTTCCTCCCCGACGCCACGTTCGCCATCGACCGTGCCGGCACCGTGATCGCATGGAACCGGGCGGTCGAGGAGATGACCGGTGTCCCTGCCGGGACCATGCTCGGAAAGGGCGATCGAGAGTATGCCCTCCCGTTCTACGGCACGAAGCGCCCGACCCTGATCGACCTGGTGAACGAACCGGATGAGGCCATCTCCCCCCTCTATTCGCACATCTCAAGGAGTGGCGGCGTCCTGACAGCGGAGACCAACCTTCCCGGCAAGAATGGGGACTGGATCTCGGTGCTCATCAAGGCCTGTCCTCTCTTTAACCAGCTGGGCGAGCGAGTCGGAGCGATCGAATCGGTCCGGGACATCACCGCGCAGAAGTGCTCCGAGGAGGCGATCTCGCGGAGCAGGCAGTACCTGGACCAGATCTACTCATTCGTCCGGGCCGGCATCGCGATCATCGATGCGGCGACCCACGAGATCCTCGACATCAATCCGGCGGGTGCCGAGATGATCGGCCTCTCGAAAGAAGAGATCGTCGGGAATGTCTGCCACCAGTTCATCTGTCCGACCGAGGCGGGCCGATGCCCGATCACGGACCTGGGCCAGGCCGTCGACAACGCGGAGCGGGTCCTCCGAACTGGTGATGGTCGGACCGTCCCGATCATCAAGTACGTCACCCGGACGACCCTCGATGGCCGTGACATCCTCCTCGAGACCTTTCTCGACAACAGCGCACGCCGGCAAGCGGAGGACGCCGTGCGGGAGAGCGAAGAGAAATACCGGGACCTTGCCGACCTCATCCCGCAGATGGTCTTCGAGACCGACCTCGAGTTCCGGGTCACCTATGTGAACCAGCACGCCCTCGACGGGTTCGGTCTCACCGACCAGGAGATCAGGGAAGGGATTGAGATCTTTCCGTTCATCGAACCCTCGCAGCACGCCCAGGTGATGGAGGCGGTCCAGAGGATGGTGAACGGCGGGCTGAGCGAGCCGATGGAGTTCGTGGCGGTTCGAAGAGACGGCAGTTCATTTCCTGTTATCGTGCTCTGTGGTCCTCTTTTCGAGAACCGGACGCTTGCCGGATACCGTGGTGTCATCATCGATATCAGTTCGCAGAAGAAGACCGAGGACCTGCTCCGGCAGGGCGAGCTCCGGTTCAGGAGCCTGATCCAGAACTCCTCCGACCTGATCGGGATCATCGATCAGGCTCGCCTCATCACGTTCATCTCTCCGTCCATCACCCGACTCTTCGGGTACGATCCCGCCGAGGTGGTCGGAACAGCCCCCCTCGACTACGTACATCCCGACGATCGGGCATCCGTCGAGCAGAAGATCGAGTCGGTCTACGCCCAAACAAATCCCGGCACGCCGGTGGAGTACCGGTTCCGGCATGCGGACGGGCACTACATCGATGTCGAGGCGGTCGCCGTCAACCTGTTTGACACCCCCGGTATCGAGGGCGTCGTCACGACAACCCGCCCCATCACCGAGCGTAAACTCGCCGCCGAGGAACTACGCGAGAGCGAGGAGAAGTTCCGCACCATCTTCCAGAACAGCCCCTATCCCATCGCGATCAACGGCGCTTCGGACTTCGAGTTCCTGTCGGTCAACCGGGCGTTCCTCGCGGCGAGCGGGTACACGGAGGACGAGGTCCTCGGCAAGAACCCGATGGAGATGGGGTTGATCCCGCTCCCCGAAGCGCTCAAGCTGGCCGCGTATCGGGTTCGGAAGGGAACTCTCGAGGACGTGCCCCTGGCCCTCTCCGTGAAGGGGGGACGACGGGTCCACGTCCTCTTCTCGACCATGCCGATCACCATCAACAACCGGCCCGCATTCGTGACGGTGACCGCAGAGGTGACGAAGCTGAAGCGGGTCGAGGAGGACCTGCTGCAGACCAACCGGGAGCTCCACGCGATCATCGAGGAATTGAAGGTCACCGAGGAGGAGCTCCAGCAGAACTACGACGAGCTGCACGCGAAAGAGGAGCTGGTCCGTGCGAGCGAGGCGATGTTCAGGGCGCTCGTGGAGTTGTCCCTCGAGGGCATCCTGATCGCAGACTTCATGGGAACGCTCCTCTTTGCCAACCGGACTGCCGGCCAGATCGTGGACTCGCCGGACTACGAGCGCCTGATCGGGACCAAGAACGTGATGGAGTTCGTCGCTCCGGAGTCGCAGGCAGATGTCCTGCGGGATTTCAGCAAGGTGTCCCAGGGAATCGACGCGTACCTGGTGATCTACAAACTCATCACCGCGTCGGGACGAGGGTGCTGGGTGGAGTGCATCGGGAAGAGGATCGTCTTCGAGGGTGCACCCGCAATGCTGGTCTCCATGCGGGATGTCACCGAGCGTCGACAGGTCGAGGAGCAGGTCCGCGAGTCGGAGCAGAAGTTCGCGACCGTCTTCCGGAGCAGTCCGGTGCCACTGACGATCGTCTCCGCCATCGACGGATCTTTTGTCGACGTCAACGAGGCCTTTCTGCGAAACACCGGGTATGCCCGGGACGACGTGATCGGCCGGGTGGCGACGGCGATCGGGATCATCCCCGACGAGGAGGAGTACGGGCGCTTCGTCTCGTTGTTGAGGGGACAGAGCCCGTTGCTCGGCTGGGAGATGACAACTCGCCGGCAGTCGGGCGAGCTCCGCACCTGCCGGTTCTCCTCATCCGTGGTCCTGATGGGCGGGCGTCCGCACATCCTCTCGTCCGTGGAGGACATCACTGAAGAGAAGCAGACTGAAGAGGCGCTCAGGCAGAGCGAGCAGCGGTTTCGGGCCCTCTTCGAGAACGCGAGCGACGCGATCGCCGTGCACGGGTTCAGGTCCGACGGCCGTCCGTCCCACTTCCTCAACGTGAACGACAACGTCTGCAGGCTGACCGGGTACACGCGCGACGAGCTCCTCTCGATGTCGCTCGTCGACCTCGACGATCCCGATGACTGGCAGAAAGGACGGCGCATCGCCCAGCAACTCATGCACCAGGGGGACCTGGTCTTCGAGGTGAGCCACGTGCGAAAGGACGGGTCGAAGATCCCGGTCGAGATCAGCGCCCACGTCTTTACCCTCGACAACCAGAGGGTCGTCCTCTCCATCATCCGGGACGTCACCGAACGCAAGCGGGCGGAGGACGCGTTGCGGCAGGTGAACCGGAAGCTCACGATGCTCTCGGGCATCACCCGCCACGACATCAAGAACCAGCTCCTGGCCCTGGACGGATTCGTCGAACTCCTCCACCAGAAGATGCCCGATCCTTCGCACGATCTCTACTTCTCGCATGTCAGGATGGCGAGCAACAAGATCTCGTCGATGATCCAGTTCACGAAGGAGTACGAGCAGATCGGCGTACACGCCCCGACGTGGCATAACCTGCGGGAGCTCGGTGATAGCGCGTCCCAGGATGCCGTCCTCGGGGAGGGGGCGATCGTCAACGACCTTCCGTTCGGCCTGGAAGTGTACGCCGACCCGTTGATCGTCAGGGTGTTCTTCAACCTGCTCGACAATGCCGTGCGACACGGCGGCGGCGTCACGACGATTCGGTTCGCGGTCGAGGAACGGGATGGAGAGCCGATCATCATCTGCGAGGACGACGGGGAGGGGGTGGCTCCCGCCGAGAAGGAGACGATCTTCGAGAAGGGCTTTGGCAAGAACACTGGTTTCGGCCTGACCATCTCCCGGGAGATCCTCGACATCACCGGCATCAGTATACGGGAGGTGGGAGAGGCCGGCAGGGGCGCACGGTTCGAGATGACCGTGCCGCCGGGGGTCTACCGGCGAACCGGGTAGCAGCGGCAGAGAGACGCAGACTGCCGGCACCCGACTACAGGATTTGCAGGCGTCCGGACGTGACAGGTCTCCCTCTGTTCTCTTCTCTCCCATCTCAACGACGGGAGATCAGTCTGGTCCTGTGGGTCATCACAGAACTGCCCTGCAGGGTTCATGTGCATGAAATCCTGCTGCGACTACCTCGTTTGGAGCCAGGGCGCATGGCGGATCCGGTGCCGGATTCGCCCCTCGACGTCCAGTCTGCCCGTGCTCCGTTCGGCTCATGCCGCCTGCGCCCGAGGTTTCCGCTCCCTCCCGGTTCAGTCTCACGTCATGAGCGCCGAGTCGGTCCGGGATACGATCGGAACGATCACCGCGGAGTAGGACCTGTCGACATCCTGCTGAAAAAGGCGGGCAACGCCCACCTGTCGCAGTCCCTGGAGTGCCCGGCGAGGGCTGGGCCTCGATGATCGATGCGACCCGGCGACCGTCTTCACGGCCGCGGGAACGATGCGAACGAGGTGGCGAAGGACACCAGGGGCCGGATCGCCGATACGGCCTCGATGCATGGCCTCGTCCACCCCACGGCGTCAAAGGTCGTGTTCCAGGAGGTAGAGGGTGCCGTGGTCAACCTGACGCGCCGGATCGCGGTTGAGATGGCGCCTGCGAACGTCACCTGCGATGCCATCTGCCATGGGTTCTTCCTGGCGCCGCTGAAGGAGGAGGCGATCTCGTCCCCGCTGTGGCAGGAGCACCTCAGCGCGATGGTCCCGATGTGGTGGAACGGGTGCGACAGGGGGCTGAACGCGCTGCTCGTCTTCCTGGTGAGGGACGAGGCGAGCTCTCCCACGAGGACGGTCACGGTCGTCGACCGTGGACACACCGCCACGTGAAGAGAGATTCCGTACTATTTCTTATAACTCGACGAACCAGGTGTATCAATGAAGATCGGGATAATCGGTGGAACCGGTGGGCAGGGCCTGGGTATCGCCCTCCGGTTCGTGCAGGCGGGCGAAGACGTGATCATCGGCTCACGGACGCTCGACAAGGCCGAAGCGGCCGTCGCGAAGGTGAAAGAGCTCCTCGGTGACGTCGAGAACGTGAGGGGTGCGACGAATCCCGACGCGGCAAAGGAGGCCGACATTCTGGTGCTGACCGTGCCGCTTCCGGCGCAGAAGGAGACGCTCCTCTCGATCAGGGAGGGCGCAGCCGGCAAGCCGCTGCTCGACGCAACCGGCGTGCTGGAGTCGGCGATCGGCGGCTCGCCGACGAAGTGCATCTACCTGCCCGAGGGCTCTGCCGCGCAGCGGGCGCAGGGAGTCCTGCCCGAGGCGAGGGTGATATCCGCGTTCAACAACATCTCGCATTCCTGGTTCATGCAGCTCGACGAGCCGATCGACTGCGACTGCCTGATCTGCGGTGACGACAAGGAGGCGAAGGCGATGGTGACCCCCCTGATCGAGAAGATCCCGGGCCTCCGCGTGATCGACTGCGGCGAGCTCGAGCGGGCAGGCATCATCGAGAAGATCACGCCGCTCCTGATCGGGCTGAACATCAGGAATAAATGTTCGTTCGGGGGTATCCGGATCACGGGCCTCGACAAAGGACGCGCCTGCTAGTCCCGCCTCTGGACCACGACTTCACGAACCACGGTTGAATCGATCGTGGGACGGCGTTGTGAGGGGGTGGCAGGTGTGATCGGCGTCCCCTCCTGGAGGGTTGAGGCGATCGCGCAGCTCTTCGCGAAGAACGGTCTCGCCGTTCTCGCCGGTGCGTGGTAAAAAGAGAAACCCCGCACCGCGTCGATGAGACCGTCCTGATGTGCGGTACAGCCCTCGCCCTCGCTGGCGTCGTCTCGAAGGAGGAGGACGTCGTGAACGCCGTGAAGATGGTCGCGGTGCCGGAGGGCACGCGAACTTTTTTCCCGCGAAGAGGATCGCGTTCAGGTGTACGAGGACGGGCTCCCGGTCCAATCTCGCCGCCATTTCAGCTCCGCTTCGCCCCGGACGATTCGAGCACGATTCACCTCCGCGTCATCGGCGCGGACGTCGGCTCGCCTGCCTGGAGATGGAATGGGTAACTGGCGATGGGTTCCCGTTCGGTTCGGTGCATGCCCCAGCTCCCGTACGGGGGCGGAGTGGTGCCGGATCGAACGGCTCGGGGATGGCCGGGACTGCCGGCAACCCGTTCGAGGGCCCGCTCGGCAGGGATCACCCCAGGACGGACCAGCGGCAGAGTCTCGACCGAGACCGTCATCGCTGCCGGAGCGCGGGTTGACGGGACCCCGGTGCTGTCCTAGTCGCTGTGACTTCCGTCGCAGAACGGCATCCGTTTCGACTTTCCGCATCGGCAGAGCGTAAGCCGGTTCCGGACCTCGTAGGGCGTGCCGTCGGCGGAGACCACCGGGATGCCGCCACGGACCCAGAACGGGCCGTGCTCTTCCGTGACCGGGTCCTCGATCACGGCGATGGAGGGCTCCCGATCCCGCACGATCTCCTCTTCGGTTGCGCTGTCATAGACCACCAGCCGGCCCGTCGGGCAGTCACAGGCCTCCTCGATAGCGATCTCACGGGACTCTGGATCGGAGAACCTGACGAGGTTCCAGATGCCGGCAGCCCGGTGGCAGAACCCGATGTGGATGCAGTGGCGTTCGTTGTCGGCGAGCGTCAGCGACGGGCCGCGAATAATCCGAGCCCCCTCGTCAAAGGGCTCCCGGTCGGCCGTCTCGGTTCCGTTGAAGGCAGCCCGGGCGTGGGCGCCGTCGCAGAAAGGTGGATTCGCCGAATGTCCGCACCGGCAGAGGGCGTACGTCTGTCGTCCCACGGGGATCTCCCTTTCGTCATACCCCCTGACAGACCCACTATCGTCGTACCGGATCTCCGCCTTTTTCAGTGGAACGCCGCCGGTCACGATGTACGGGCCGTCCCTGCTCACGGTGATCTTCATCTCGTCGTTGATGATCGCCGCGCTGTCATCTGGCGGCTCGGCCATCAGTGTCTCAGGTCTGGTCCCTGTCATGTCCTTCACCTCGTGCTTCTCTCGTCACCCCGTCTCTCGCTCCACACCGATACCTCGTCCTGCGTCGCCGGGATGCGTCCTGAGCCTGGCCACCGGTTCCGGTGAGAACGCGAGCGAGGGTGAGGGGTGTCGTCCCCGGAGGGGCCGCGCATCTGCCGGCCCACCTCGTGGTCTGGGCAACTGGGTGCCGCTGCACGTTCGGGAGTGGTCGTGACCACGTCTGGCCAGTCGTCTCCGGGCTGAACGATGGGGCGAGGATTCGATCTCTTCTCACCCCACCTGCCGGCAGCGTCGGTGGTGAGCATGTGCGAGGTGAGCTCTCTGGAGCCTGTCAATTATGTCGTCTGAACCAACGTATCTCGGCCCAGATGGGAGATCGTGCGGGTTCGATTCCGTGAACAGTGATCCCAGACCACGTCGAAATACTTTTCCCAACCGTCCCATGCGGGGCGGGTGCCCTGCCTGGGGAACTTGAATCCCACGATCGAATGGCGAGGCAGGGGAGCTCCAATGAACCATGCTCCGGGGGGAAGACTCGAAGAGTTGGCCGAGTCCCGGGGAGTGCGGCATCCATGTGAGCTCGCACTGCACCCTCCCTCTCGAGTTCGTTCATGCGCCGTCAGGTTGGCGATTTTCCTCCATACATGGGCCTGAGCGCGTCGCCGGAACGGATGATATCGAACAGGAGCCATCGGGCGGGGTCACCCTGCCCGGTCATCCCGCCGGGATTGGTGCCCGTCTGATGGTATTGGGGACGGTGCGGACAGGCCCGTCAACGGTGCACGCCGGCGTCCTCCCTCCATGCTCGCCGCCAGTGGGTCGGCGGTACGGCCGGGAAGGACAGGACATCGTCAGGAAGCAGCCGATCAGATCATTTCGTGATTCCGGAGATTCTGGTCGGATGGGTGAAAAATGCGTCGTGGGAAGAGAGGATTGAGGGTCGTGGTTCAACATCACTCCCCGCAGTCCCGGGCTTCCTGTCGGATCACTGCAAAGGCCTCTTCAGGCGAGTCGATCGGTTCCATCACGCCGTTTTTCATGATCGAGAAGGACGTGCCGATCTCTCCGGCCTCCCAGGGATCATGGGTGATGTAGAGGACGGGGATCTTCAACTGCAGAAGGGTCTCCCGAAAGAGGGGCAGGACATACTCCTTCTTTGCCCGGTCCACCTCCGAGATGGGTTCGTCGAGGAGCATCGCCCGTGGCGAGGACACAAGAGCGCGGGCGAGAGCGGTGCGGCTCTTGTACCCTCCGGACAGCTGGTTCGGTTTCAGGTCGAGATACGTCTCGAGACCGAGGAGCTCTACCATCTCGTTGAACGTGCTCTCCGAGCCCCGACCATTCTTCAGAGAATAGAGAATATTCTCCCGGACCGTGAGGTGTGGGAACAGGCCCGTGTTCTGTGGGACATAGCCCAGCTGCCGTTCTTCGGGGAGGTGATGCGTGACCTCCTGTCCCCCGATGCTGACCGAGCCCGAGTCGGGTGCCAGGATGCCGGTGATGATCCTCTGAAGCGTGGTCTTGCCACACCCGTTCAGCCCGATCAGGACCCTGATCTCACCGGGTTCGATACCGAACGTGATCCCCTTCAGGACATGGCGATCGTCAAACGATTTATGCAGATCTTTCGCTTCGAGCATGGAATTTCACCTTCAAACGCAGGAACAGGACGAGCAGCAGTGACAGGAGGATACAGAACGCGCTGGCTGTGACAGCCATGCTCACTTCCCCTTCTTCCACCTTGGTGAAGACATAACTGGCGAGTACCATCGTCATGCCGGGCACATTTCCGCCGAACATGATGACCGCGGCGAACTCCGAGAGCGAACGGGAGAAACCCAGCACGAACGCGGAGAAGATCGCCTCGCCCAGGAGTGGGATGACAATCCGCCGGTATGCCTGAGGTGGCGAGTCGCCGAGGCTCCTGGCCACGTTGATCAGCTCCCTGTCGATCTCCTCGGCAGACGAGGCGATCGTCCGGGCGGCGAGGGGATAGGAGACGAAGAACATGGCGAGTATCACCGCTACCAGGGTAAATGCGAGGCCGGTCGGCCCGACAAACCCGAACATGTTCCTGCCGAACGCCAGGAGCAGGGCAAGTCCAGCGACGGTGTGAGGCAGTGCGATGGGGAGATCGTTCATAAAATCGGCGATCCTGTACATCACGGTGCCGGGATGGAAGATGTAGAAATACGAAAACCCGAGGGCCATCAATACGCCGAGAAGCGCCGCGCAGAAAGCGGTCCCGATGGTATTCTTGACGGCGTCCCAGAAAAACGGGTCTCCAAAGGTCCTCGTCATCCCCTCCATTGTGACATTCCCGAGGATCGCCAGTATCGGAAAGAAGATCAGAAGGAAAAAAAGGGGAACGAAGAGAACCTCCCAGCTGCTCACCTTACGCATACATTTCCCAGCCGTACTTGGTGAACTCGTTGCTGTTCTGGTTGACAAAGTTCATGAATTCCTTTGCTTTCTGCTCGTTACCTCCCTTGATCACGGCGACACCGAAGATGATCTCCTCGGAGAGATCGTAGCCGTATTTATCGGCGACGTCAAGGTTGTAGAGCTTGGCAGTGCTGCTGTACGTGAACCCGGCATCCACCTCGTTGCTCTGGACCATCAGGGCCACCTGGTTCACGGTGCTGGGCCGTGTCTTGATGTTGCCCATGGCGTTCAGCTGGTCCAGGAGTTTGAGGTTCTTCAGCACGTTCTCTGAATACACACCGACAGGAGCGCTCTGATCGGCGAGCGCCACGACGGTGTTCGGCCTGGTCAGGTCGGTGGCATTCTTGATTCCTTTCTCCTTTCCGGTCTTCGAGACGACCAGCACAACGTACTCCTTCATGAACTTGTGGGCCTCGCTGACCTTGCCCTCTGCCTGCAGTTTCTCTATCAGGCTCCAGTCTGCAGAGTAGTACAGGTCGCAGGGCTGACCCTGGCCGATCTGCGCATAGAGACCTCCCGACGGACCGTAGTTCGGGGTGATGTTGGACCCGGTGGCCGACGTATAATTCGCAACCACAACGTCCATTGGTTTCTTCAGGCCCGCAGCTGCGTAGAGGTTCAACGGGGTCTGTTGACTGACACACCCCGCTGACAATAACAGAACACCGATGATGAGACATGCTCCCATCGATGCAATCCGGTAGTAGTTGGTTTGCATAATAGCACCGCGTAGGTCATACAGCAGGATCCGTGATCCCGACCGCATCGATAATTTTGCGCAAATGAGTAATAAGTCTTTTTAACCCTGTTAACTTGCATAAATGTAAAAAACAAATGGTTATCAAATGATCAATCAACTGGTTTTGCCATTGATGTCACGACGGTTCCATGCGGTCCTGGTGCTCACCCCCCTCCTGCATGGATCAAAGGGGAACCCCGGGCCTTCGTGCGAAGACAACCGTGTCGGATGTGCCATCCCATGAACATATCCGACCCGAAGAGATGCCAGCGTGAGAAACTCCCCTGATATCTCCCCTGGGTGACGGTAACCGCAACAGTGTTCCGTGCTCTGGCCCGGAGATCTTCGTCCCTCGTGCCGATGGACTGCGGCCGCTCGGCCCGATCCGAACCGCTCTTCGGGGGCAGGCGTGACAGGACGGATGCGCATCCCTGGGAGGAGGACAATTCGAGGAATGGGGGGCCGAATCCCGGCATCGAGGGGGAGAGCGGGTCGTATCCCGTCCCCGTCCCCTCTCCCTCGTCCCAGCCTCTCCGGCCCCGGGCCCGAACCGGGGTGGGCATACTCGGGGTGGGATAGGAGTCCGGGCAGGAGGCCGTGGTTCGTGAACTGAGGCCGCCTGATCCCCGGTGATGGCGAGTTCGGTGACTGGACGAAAAAGCCGGCACTGATCGGCTCCGCAGATCCAGGTCCCCTCTCGACCCAAGCCCCAGTCCGGCCTTCCGGTGTCTTCTCGTCCGATGGGGCGCACCAGGCAGCCTTGTCAGGGGAGCACGGGCCCTGTGTGCCCGGTCAGAGACCAGGGATGGTTCACCCCTTTCGTCACGGCAGGGACGGGGTTAAGAGATGGGATCATATGCACGGCATGAAAGGGATTTTTATTATCACGTGCTCCAACCTCTTCTCGGCTGAAGACCGGTGGCGACTGGTGACCGATCGCTGCCGAAAGGCCGAGGGTGGGGCGATGGACAGGATCCTCATTGTTGAAGACGATTCGATCATTGCACTGACGATCGAAGGAAGATTGAAGAACCTTGGCTTCGAGGTCGTCGGAAGGGCTTCCCGGGGTTCTGATGCGATCGAGAAGGCCGCGGCCCTCCTCCCGGACCTCGTGCTCATGGACATTCATCTGAAAGGCCCGATGGACGGTATCGAAGCTGCAGCGAGCATCTATGGTATCTACAACATCCCGGTCGTGTACCTCACCGCGTTCTCCGACGAGACTACCCTGAAGAGGGCCCAGAAGACATCGCCGTTCGGATACATCGTGAAGCCCTTCAACGACGACGTGCTCCGCGTGACTATCACCATGGCCCTGATGAAGCACAGGGCGGCAGAAAAAGACGAGTTGTCGAAAGTGCTGGCAACGTGGGATTGACCGGTCCCCGGTACTCCACAACGATCCTCGTTCAGGCATCATTCACGCCTCTGGGGAGTGGTCGCATTTCATTCCTGGAAAGCACCCAGCAGCTCTGACTGAATGCCCTGGGGAGATCCCTCCCGTATCACCCGGTGCCAGGACTGATTGGGGAACCTGGTCTTCACCTCCACCGGTCCATGGTCTCAACAACCCGGACCGATCGGCCTGGGCCACCGCGATCCTGGAGGCACACATTCGCTGATCCGGCCCGCGAAGGTTTTCACGAGGTGTCGGTCGTTTTCGTTCCGGTCACCCGCGGCTCGATCAAAACCTTTAGCCAATGTCCAAACTTTAAAGCACACCTGTCTTCGTACCTATACCCGATCGGGATGATCTCGATGGAACCAGTGTCGCTCTTCAGTCTCCTTGTCAGCCTGATCATCTGCACGGTTGGCCTGGTGGCGTGGTACCAGACAAGGAGCAGGACACCGCTTCTTCTTG
>JABNAD010000054.1_pt1 | contig 28555 bp, 24 predicted proteins | sample 7240381 | NCBI WGS metagenome assembly JABNAD01 (sample SAMN11332834, study PRJNA596920) | anaerobic digester metagenome | biome: digested sludge; isolation source: digested sewage sludge-derived enrichment culture grown on H2/CO2 | place: Germany: Goettingen
GTTTTTCAATATGCTGATATTGTTTAACTTATTAATTATTTACGGATGAAAATATTCTAGGATACCCTCTACCGAATTACGGTTATGGAGAACGGACATAAATGAAATATTATTTTGAAAAAAGTGAGGATAAGTATCTTTTATAAAATTAACATTTCTAATAACAGTATCGTAAGCATCTCTATTATTGTGAAAAACTCTATAGCTATTAGCAGACTTATCTCCATCAAGACTTATACTGATGCGAAAATTATGCTCAACTAAAAAGTCGACATATTCATGAAGTAAAGTGCCGTTTGTTGTCATGCTAAATGTAACCTGCTCGGGTTTGTTGCGATGTTCTAGTACTAATCCGACAATATTCTTGATTAATTGGATGTTTAGCAATGGTTCGCCTCCGTAAAAACTAATGTTTAACTTAGGGCTAATGCAATCATTCTTAAAGTAGTTTTCAATGAAACTCCGAGCTAAATCAAATGACATGGAGCGATTACCCCTTTCTTCTATGTTGTTGTAGAGTTTACCATAAGCACAATAGTAACAATTTAAATTACACTTTTCGGTTACTTCAAAGCATAAGTGATTGGAAGAAATAAAGAATCGTTTCACATCTTCCGCCATTAATTTTCTATTTAAATATGATTTGGAATTATTAGTTGTAAAATAACCATATTTTTTTAACCAATCAACTTTTAACGCATAGTAATTTTTAGAGATGTTTTCTTTGTCGTATCCATTAGTTAATATTTTTAACATATCGGGATGAAGGAGTAGCGAATTCCCCTCTCTTGAGTTATGGTAATAGCTGTTTCCTTTTTGAGTACTAAAAATCATTGTTTCAATTTTTATAAGGGTGATGGGTTCTCCATCACCCTTAATTTTACAAAAAATCTAAGCCCTTCTATCTCCTTGACTGTCATTATGAGCTTTTTCAACAGCATTGCTTGAATTACCACATGAACGACTGCCACACCAGCACCAACCATCTAATTCCCATGCCCATTTCTTTCCTGCAACTACTAATCCTCCTTTAATTGCATTCTTTTCTTCGTTTGTTAACTCTTGTTTGGTTAACGTTGTTAGGTTCATTTTTCTTTTCATAGAATTAAATTTAAAGTTAAACTTAAAAATAAAACACTATTGTATTTCAAGTTGTTTTAGTGCTTCTCTTCGTATTTTGCTATTAGGTAGTGTGTTGTAATTTTTCCAGACTTTCTTCACGGGAACTTTCGAAAAGTAAATATCCTCATAACCTCTTTTTAGTTTTTTCCTTTTTTTACGTATAGCAGAATTCTCAATGTTGGTAACTAGCATTTGGCTATATGAGGTATAGGTGTATAGAGCATTGGAATTATCCTTTCCTTTGTGTTGCCTTAAAGTTAAATAGTTATACAGATAAAACGGATAGTAGTATTCTCCATATTTGCGAAGTGCAATTACAGAACTATCCTCAAGATAATCGCGCCAAATATCATTTGTTTCACTACTATTAATAGCAGGTTTAGTTTGGACAAATTTTGAATAGATTATGGCGTAATCGGAGGCATTTATGTGATATGTCTGCTCGTAGGTTTCAGCCAAACATTTTACAACATAAACCTTATCACTGCCGTTTTGCTTAATATCTTCAATTGTGTATTTTGCATCGCTATCTAAAGTCGAATAGTTAAGGAATATCCCAAACTTGAAGTAGATGCTTAGTATTTGTTCTTTAAAAAGCAGTGGTAGATGTTCCTTGTTTATCTTATTAATACTTAGGCTCACGCTGTCAATTATAAAGGACTCTCCTTTCAATTTAAACGCATTCTCATCGGTCAAATGTACAGAAGCCTCTAATGCTCTAACGTATTTTTCGTTTTCTCTGATGTACTCGTGAAAATCGCCTGATAGAGTATATGGTTGATGGGAATAATTGGTCTTGATGTTTTTTATGGCCTTTTTTATTATATCTTGCGCTGAAGTAGCCTTTACAGTTACTTCTTCTAAAGAATATGTTTTTGGTAGCAGTTTGATTGTCTCTTTTGAATTGAATTTTTTTAGAGCGATTTTTTGCTGTTCGTACCCAATCATACTTACACATAAAGTATCCGCTATATATATTTCAGGAAAGTGAAAGGAGAAATATCCGTCCTCTCCCGAGATAACTCCCATAGGTGCTGACTTCAAATGAACGGAAGCAAATGGTAAGGGCTCTTCCGTATGGGCATCAATAATTTTTCCTTCTATTGTTATGCTGTTTTGGCAGTACAATTTATTGTTCAAGCAGAATAATGCAATGGTTATAAACGTGCTAAACAAGATATAAAAATTCTTCATTCGTGCGAAATATTTGTTGTATTTATAATAATTGTTTTACAATTCTTCTCTTGGCGCTCTCTAACAGAACATATGGATAATATATTTTATTCATCATTGCTTGGATTAGACTTATTATGGATGTTTTTTTGAATAGTAAATCACTATTCAAAGTTAACAAACTTATTAAACAACAAAAATAATCAAGAGAAAATTTCACATAAATACTCCTTTCATGCTGCCATTCTGTAATGGTTATTCATTTTGCTTTGTTTTCACCTTGCCGCTAACGTTTGGCGGTATGGTTAGTTGCCGATTTCGAAGCACTTTTCTATCAAGTTACAACTACTTTTGATACGAGCTGTGCCGCTCGAATACCCACTGCACCGGCAATTAACTATACCGCGTGTTGGCAACTGGTGTTCATTCATATCCGTCTGTTATTCATTTATTTAGCTTTATTTTCTTGTCATTATCAATCTGCACCAAACTATCCACGAAGCACAAATTTATTTTGTTTTTTTGAGCGTTGGACAAAATGGCTTTGCCAAAGTGCGTTGTAAAGGCGGAAGCTCTTTTGCAAGCCTTTGGTTTGAGCGTTGGCTCGTGCGGGCTTGCAAATGTGCTTACGACTGTGCGTTGGCTATTCTTCATCTTCTTCAGTTTCGCTTGTTAACAATACATCTTCCTCCAACTCTTCTAATTCAATTTCTTCTTTGGCTACTATGCCGTAAAGTTTGTTCACCATTTCGTCTATTTCGGCTTCTATGGGGCGAAGCTGGGCGTTCATTTCTGCACGGTCTATTTCTCCTGCAAAGTATTCCTTCTTGATTGCCAAACATTCATCAAACTTTTGGTTGAATGCTTTCAATTCTTTATCTGACGGTATTTTTATGGGGAGTTTACGAATATCATTCATTTGAATGTTCACCGTATTATTAAAAAACTCTCTCAAAACTTTGAAGTGCAAATAAGAATTTAGAGAGAGAACAAAATATTTGTCGCCCAATCCTGATTCATCATACAAAGACATTGAGCCAACATCATTTACTGTTGTATCTTTTAAACGGCATTTGAAATAAGTGGAATTTGGATTTAAAACATTCGTCCAACAGAAACCATTTCGGAAATAAAATTGCGGATTCCTAACTACTGGCATACCTGCACCACTATGACCAGAGTGGCTCTTCAACCAATCAACTGCTTCTTCGCTCCAATCAATCAAATATGGTGTTTCCAAATACCAACGATTCCCTTCTCTGTCGCCTTTGTCGTAAGGAACATAAGTTCTTTTCCCTTTAATTCCTTCAAGTTTCTGCTTTTCTGTTATTGCGGATACATCAAAAATCATTGTGTCGGGAATGATGCGATACATAAAACCCTTCCCAAATATTCTCAATCCAAATTTTTCCTTTATGCCATCAAATAGTTCCCAAATTTCAACTTCTTTTAAATCGTCTAATACTTCTTTTACATCATCATAACTATTGCAGTCAGACAACAAATCAAATTTACGTTTGATTTTAGGTTCATCTTGAATAGCATTCCAAAGCTTCTGAATTCTTGCCAGTGAACATTGGTCTGCAAATCGAGAAGTTGAACGATACCCAACAAATCTTCCATTATTGCCAGTTGCCATTCCTTGTCCGCCATCCGCCATTAAGCCAATAATTTTTATACTGTTAGGTTTTAATGTTTTTAAAGAATTTTGAATTGCGTTTCTATTTCTTTCATACTCTCTCGAAGTTTCAATTTTATTCCACCAAGAGTCAAAAATTACTTTGCTTGGCTTAATTATGTTTTCAAGTATTTGGCAGTTGTATTCTGTCGGGGAAAATATAGCGTAGTTTATCGCTTTCCGATAAGGTTCAAATGATACTCTAAATTTTAATAGAGTTGAATTTTCATCTTTCAAAACGCTATCACCATCACAGATATGTGAGTTTTTCCAATTAGGCCTGTCTTGATTCAAAGCACCAAAAGTCCTGTCCAATATGCGTTCCCAACCTGATAGATTTTCTTTTGAAGTCCGAATCTGTTTCCATTCTTCTTCTGAAATGTTGAAGGATTCAGCATTTGGCTTTCTGATGTCTATGTAAACCATTTCGGGTTTATCAATGGCTCTTTCTTTCTTAACAGTGAAAATGGCAGTGTCCACCAATGCAGCAAATGCTTTGGGTGTATTAATGATTTCAGTTACTCGGCATTCAGGTAATACTTTCTTTTCTTCGGCAAACAAGCCATCGCCAGTTTTTGTAATTGTTGGAATTCCTAAAAATTCCATTCGCATATTCTTTTTAGTTTGGAGCGTAAGGAAGGTATCAGAAGTAATATAGCTCAATAAACCACCTTTTTTAAGCAGTTCCAATCCACGAAATGTAAAATGGTTGTATAGGTCGTCGCAATAGCCGTATTCTTCTTCTAGCTTTTTGCTTATACCCATACTGCTTATAAGTTTAGTATTTACATACGGTGGGTTGCCAATAACAATATCAAATCCTGGGTTTTTACTTTCTTTGTTAAAAATGCCAGGGAATACAACACGTTCAATAAAATAGTCTTTTATTGAATGCTTAAATTTTGCAAGCTCTGCCAACTCATCAACCAATGCTTTTTCTTTTTTCCGAAGTTTTGCTAAATCTTTTTCCGATGCTCTGTTTGAAGTTGCACTATTAATGGCCGACCTTATGGAGTTATATTCTTTGTTTACTGCTTCACTCTTGCTATCAACTACCCGTTCGAGAAGTTTTATAATTTTCTCTTTTATTTCTTCTTTGGTTCCGTGGTGGTCACTTTTAGCAATAAAGTATTGATTTTCTAGGTTTACCAGTTCTTTCAATAATTTATCGTTGTCAATCAGGTCAATAAGCTGGTTTAAGTTTTGGTCTTTGTAAAAACGAAACAATGAGTTTTTCTTGTAAAACTTAAATTCGAGGTTTGGCAGTGGCTTTAGGTTGTAGTTTTCTTTGCTGAAATCAACCCTTTGTTCTACAATAAGCGATAGCCAACAACGGAGTTTGGTTATTTCAATTGCATATTCCAACAAGTCTACGCCAAACAAACAACTTCGTAGCAAACCAAGTTTTTTAACATATCGTACCTGCCCATCGGCAAACATTTCTGAAATATGCTCCCTGAATTCATCGTCTTTCGATTTCATCATTTCTGCGACCCACACTTTCCCTTCGGGGTCAACGGTGGTAAGCACCTGCATCATTTCTTCGAGCATTCCCATTGGAAAAGCACCCGAACCACAAGCAGGGTCGAGAACCGTAGTTTCCAAAAGTTTATGGATAATTGCTTTGCTGTTTTCGGGTTTTATTTCGGTATCGAGGTGTTTTAATAATGTGCTACGGCACATATACGAAACCACAGGACGGGGCGTATAAAAAGCACCTGCATTTTTACGGGCTGCTTCTTTAGTATCATCGCTTTGTTCAGCCAACAGGTTTTCAAAAATTCTACCCAACATTTCAGGGTCAACGGCAATTTCTTCTTCAAGTGGTGTATTTTCAGCAATGGTAAATTTGTAACGGGCAAGAATGCTGTTCAGCCCTTTTTCTTTGTCTAAAAACAATGGGTCGGGAACTGCAAAGGCGTTATTCACTTTTCCTAATTCGCACCAGTCGTTTGGATGAATATCGAACAAGCCACCATTGAGGTAAGGCGAAAAGAAAATAGCTTCTTTAAGTTCGTTGCTATTGGCAAAGTTTGCAGCATACACATCAAAAACCTCTTTATCACGGTCTTTCTTTTCGCTGTTCAAGGCATTGAAGAAAAGATTTTGAAGAATGAATTTATAATAGCCTGTTCCTTTGGTTTTTGGTTTAATTAAATCGTTCCCTTCGCCATTGTCAAATTCAGGAAGTAATAAATCATCTTTCACAACTTTCAGTTCTTTCAAAAACCAAATAAAAATCAAACGAGCGATAAGCCGTACAGTAAAATCTTTGTGTTTCTCTGAACCCGCATTTTGGTCAGGTATTTTTATTTCTTTTACTGCTTTGTTAAACCACTCAATAATTTCTTCGTAAAAGTTCTTGTTGAGTACCGAAATTGAAAATTTCGATTGCCAGTAATAATATAATTGCGAAAAACTCTTAACTGCATTGCTCCCAGTTGTTGGAATTACCAGTTGTTTGAGTATTGAAATATGTCCTCTGTGCGGATGTTCAAAATCAATATCTTTTAATAACGAAATTTTGCCGATTTTTTCGCCCTCTCGCCATTCCTGTTTGTATTTAATGCGTTCGCTATTGGCAAACGAAATAAAACCATTGTATTTAAAAATGATGGTTACAGGAGTGTATGGAAATGTTCGGTTGAAAACCCTTGTAATTTCTGCCAACTGGCTACGAGTGGGCAACAAACTGTCAGGACGTGATTTGAGAGATATGCCTAAAATCAATAAGCCATCGTAATCTGCTTTTAGTTTTTTTACCTGCTCTACATTTTTGAAAGTTTCAGCACCTTCAAAAATGGCATCGTTCACCATACCCAAGGCATACACATCGCCTATGAGTTTGTGTGCTTCGTTTGAAGGTTTGTAATTATCGCCAAGAATATCATTTGCTGATGCTGGTTCATCTGCCAAATAATTAACAGGTACTTGTAATTCTTCAAAAAATGCTTTTAAAGCATTAATGAAAGTATCGGTATGGAATTTTATGATTGAATTCATTTGCTACTTACAATAAACCAAGTAATTAAATCAAAATTATCTTTATTGAATTTCTGCGAAGCAGAGCCTTCTTCTTTTAGTTTTTGAATGGTGGTTTTGCTACCCGATTTCAATTTGTTCAACATATCAAGTGAAGCTTTTCCCATTTTTTGTTTAACTGAGCCATCTTCTTGTACTTCTTCTTCGGTCGCCTGACTTTTCAACCAAGTTGACAAAGCAGTTGACAATAGCTCAATAGATTTAGGTTCGCCTTGGTCAATAGCTTTTGGCACAAATCGAATTTCTTCTTTGTGTTTTGCCAAAGCGTCTAGCACTTCTTTTTGATTTAGGAAAACCGATTTGCCCGAATGGTCAATGTAAATAAGTTCATAACCTTTGTAATCAAAGTCGGCAACCTTAGTTGGTTTGCTTGGATAGCCCAATAATGCAATTAATCCTTCTTTGGGGCAAACTTCATTTATTGCTTTAAATCCTGTATAAATGCCATTAGGAAGCGATTTATAAAACAGCTCATTTTTCCGCAATTCTTCCAATAATTCTTGACGGAACGATTCCAAAGAGAAATCATCAAAGCCCAATGTTTTTTCTATGTCTATTTCGTCCCACGAAGATTGCATTTGCTCCAACATTCTGGCTTTTTGTTTCTTTTCCAGATTTTCATCTTCCGCCATTTCTTTAAACGTGTCGGAGAAATCTAAATGAACTTCAGAACCTGCCAATTTCATTGCAGCCATTCGTTGCTCAATTCGACCTTGTAAATTCAAGTATGAATTGATGTTATTTGATGGCCAGAAATTAATGCCAAATATTTTTGTGTTGGGTGAACCCAAACGGTCAATACGTCCCATTCGCTGAATAACACGAACCGGATTCCAGTGTATATCGTAATTGATTACCAAATCACAATCCTGCAAGTTCTGCCCCTCACTCAAAGCATCAGTCGCAATCAGAATATCAATCGGATTTTGCAGTTTTTCATAAGTCCGTTTGTCATTATCCGCAATCCAATGTTGCCACTCGTCAAACTGTTCGCTTAATGATAGTTCTTTGCTTGATGGTTCAAATTGCCATTCCTTTTCCCTGAATAATTTGGTAAAAGGAGCGAAGCGTTCCAAAATAGGCTCGTACTTTTTGGTTTCTCCTTCTTCATTCCAAACAGTAGAAGTATCACCACTTACAGCAGCAATATTGTTAAAACCTCTTGACTTTAATTGCTCAAATAAATAAAATGCTGTGTCTTTATAAACTGTAAAAATCAAAACTTTGGCGTTGCCTCCGTTTTCACCTGCTTGCCTTTTCTTTACAATGCGGTTTATAAGCGTTTCCAGTTTATCGTCTTCGCTGTTGTGATTTCTTGGCTTTTTAATTTCCTTTGAAATTTTACGTTCAAATTGTATCAAGTTTGATTGTAGTAATTGCAAAGCCTCAATATCTGCTTTTAAATCTTTTTTGAAATTTTCAATATTACCCGAACGGTCAATGTCAACCAATCGGGTTTTACGCTTTTTGCCTAATGTGAAATCTTCAATTTGCTCTAATACATCTTCGTCCTCAAATAGTTGCAATTGTTCTTCATTCCAACCAGTTTCCTTTTTTGTTTCCTGATATTGTTTTATTCTATCAAGTGCATTCTGATGATGAGCTAAAATTTTCTCAACCGTTGATTGGAAAGAAAACCAAGATGATTCAAGTCTTTTAACCAACAAGATATACATCATTTTAACCAAAAAATGGTCACGCTGTTTTTCATCGTGTAAAACATCGGCATCTTCAAACTCATCAATGTAAAACGAAGGTTGATAGCCAGAAAGCATTGGTGGGAAATGGTGGAACAATTCTTCAAAACTCTCGAAATTTCCAATTTGCTTAGGAGTTACAAATATGTTTTCGGGTTTTGCTTTTTTCGGGAATTCCAAGCCGTCCTGATGTCCTTCAATCATTTTACGAGTACGGGCAACAGTCAATGCATCTGTAAGTTTAAAGAAGTTAGGCGGTAATTTTTTTATAAACTCACCAATTTTGGGTCCGGGTTCTTGTGTCCATTCATTGAAAGCTTTTTGTGCAGCCCTGAAAGTATAATCAATGTTTTTGATATCCAATGATTCTTCAAAGCCTTTTGCATTGCCGCCAACAATCAATTTGAATTGATTCCGAATGTCCATTAACGAATTGTTGATTGGTGTTGCTGAAAGCATAAGCACTTTTACATCTTCGTTTTGTGAAAGTATTTGGTCAACAAAAAATTTATATCGCTTGGATTTGTCGTTTCGTAAATTGTGGCTTTCATCTATTACAAACAGTTTGGGTTTTTCATTTATAAATAGTTTGTCCGCCCTGTCGTGATACTTTTCCATCAAGTCGTCCGTAAGGTCGGTATGAAATCTGAGAAAATATTCAAACTGGTCTTTTTCAAATTTAGAGTTTTGATTTTTCTGATAAATTCGCCAATTGTATTGCAGTTTTTTAGGACAAATCAAAATTACTTCACGTCCTTGCAACTGATAGAATTTCATTACTGCCAAAGCTGTCCAAGTCTTTCCCAAACCGACTGCATCGGCTAAAATTGCTCCATTATGTTTTTGTAGCATTTTAATCAAACTCAAAACACCTTTCTGCTGAAATTCATAGAGTGAATTGTAAACGACTGTATTTTCAAGTCGTCCAATTTGTCGGTTAAATTCAGGATTGTCTTTTTCAAGTAAAAGTTCGTCACCGAAAAGCTCGAAAAGCACTTTGTAGTATAATTGCTTTGGCGAATACTCCGTGAAAATCTTTTTGATTTCGTCAATAAGATATTTTTTGAATGGAATTCGATTTACACCACCGTTGTCGTCAACAACGGTTTTATAATCGTGGGCTTGTGGTCTTGACCACAAGCTCTCGAACCATTTTATTAACTCGTTGTATTGAGGGTCAGAACCAAAACTACCAATGTTCAATTCAACATTGTTTGTAGTTTTCAAACCAACACCAGCTTCTGTCAGGTTTGAACTACCTGAAATGTAATAGTCCTTTTGCGGGTCTTTGTCGTTGTGTTTGTAGAGATAGGCTTTTGCGTGGCAAAAATTAGGTTCCAGCGTTTTTGCAACAACCTTGTCAAGTTCTAAAAAGGCAACTGCTTCTTGTGCAACTTTGCTTAATTTTAAAGAAGCATCAATATTGATGTCTTCGTTTAATAAATCAAGTGTTCTGTCCTTATCAAAGTCGAAGTTTACAATATCACCAAGTACAAATTTATATTCGTCAATTTTGTCTTTTGTTGCTTTTGATAAATATGCTAACGCCCCAACAGTAAAATAGCCAGTAACAATAGACAGTTTGCCTGTCTGTGTATATTTTGTAATCCACTCGTGGACTTTTAAATTTTCGTTTTCGTTATCTAATATCATTCTATAATCATATTTTAAATCGCTTAATAAAAGCTCAAATGTAACAAATTAGCACGGGTGCGTAAGCAAAATTGCAGCTCTTTTGCAAGCTTTGGTTTTGAGTGTCGGCTCGTGGGGCTTGCAAATGTGCTGCAATGTGGGTGGGGTTTCTTTCTTCTTTTTTTGCGGGGGGGGAAGAAAAAAACTAAATAAATTTCCATCAAATTTGCACTGTCCTGTCAAAAAGCTAAATCCTTTCTTTCGTTATTTATTATCATTATCGTATCTGTCTGGTCGTCTGTCTTTACACTTGTTGCCAACGGCTGGGGGTTGGTAAAGTGCAGGAGATTGAAACGGTTTCTTATCCCACGCTAAGAAGTTACGAAAAAGTGGGAACGTTTCTTAACATGCTGGTTACCTGCATTTTATTAACCCTTTGTTAGCGGCAGTTATATTATGTCACATCTCAACTTGGTTGTTTACCATATTCCAATAAGTCAATGTGAATTTTTGTAGATATGTACTTGCCTGTCCTCATACTGTCAACAAAGGCATCCATTGTTATTCCGAAACCACTTGAAATGTAATGAAAATGAGGTTGACCGTCTTTCCAACTCTCTTTTCCACTTATACTATCATGGGTTGTAAATATGCAATGCCAAAGATGGTCTTTCTCAAGAAAGTGAGATGTAATTACTTTTCTATGTTCAATTAAATTTTTAAGTTCTCCATCAGTTAAGTTTGTTTCTCCAAATTTATCAATTTGCCCGTCATCTTTTATGAGAAAAAGTTTGGGTAGTTTTTTACCTTCAAATCCATTGGGTAAGTTTTCAAAACTATACTTACTATATTGATAACCTAGTTTTTTATGTGCATAAAGAATTAACGAAATAAGTTGGTCAGGGTTCAATGACATACCTTTTAGTAAAGCGACTTGGTCTTTTTTTCTTGGTGTTTCCAATAACTTATAAAAGTTTTCATGAGCCTTTATTTTTTCAATTTTTTCAAAGAAACCATCTAACGTTTCTTCAGCTTTTTTGATAAAGAAATTGTCATCTAATAAAGAAGTAAGAAAAGGGTTTTTAGCATAAAGTAAATCCCTCAGGGTTATAGCCCTTTTCTCAATTTCGTATGTTCGATAGTATTTATAAGGGTCTACTTTTTCAACTTTATTAGAAGAAAATTCTCTTATGTAGCGATTACCACTATCATCAAATATTTTTTCAGTTTTCATTAGTCAATATTTCTGAATTATTCATACTACCATTTTAATTGTCTCACATCATCTCTTGAAATCGAAAATGCAACATGTTTCCCCCTGAATAGATAAGGGAGGTTTATTTCTGAATTTATATTTTTAGTTAATTCTTTTAGACTGGTTTCCGCTGCGTATTCTAAGCGATTAATTGCCATTTGGTCATTTGAAATTGTTGTACCAAGAATTAATTCCGTTTTGTTTAAAACCCAGCGAATAAATGACCTTCGCCTTTTTTCTCCATCAGCTATTTGGGTTGGATGTTTTGGTCTTAAAACTACATCTTTACCTATTGAAAATTTTATTTGACAACAAAACCAACATTCACAACCGAGTTCAGGGGGGGCAGAATGTAATATTTGTTCAATAATATTTCCCTTATAGAAAGGTGGATGACCTTTAATACATTCAAATGCGGTTGCACCAAGGCTATAAATGTCGTGAGAAGTATGAGGTGGTTCACCTTTTAACTGTTCGGGTGACATATATTGTAATGTGCCTGAAATTTGTGGGTTGTATCCCGTGGCTAATCTTGTTTCGTCTGAAATACCAAAGTCAAGTAAAACTGGATTTCCAGATGTGCTGATAATAATGTTTGATGGCTTTATGTCTCTATGAATTATTCCTTTTGAGTGTGCATATTCAACGCCATTTACTAATTTTTCAAAGATATCAAAAGTCTCAAAGTCTGACATTTTACCATTGTCTAATAGGTATTGTGATAAGGTCCTCCCTTCAACATAGTCCATAACAATATAAGGAATGTTGTTGTGAACTTCAAAAGCTCTTATCGCAGATAGATTTGGATGAGATAACTGTAATGAAACCATCGCTTCTTTTTTTAGCCTATTAACAGCATCTATGTCTTTAAGGAATTTTTGGGGTAATAGTTTAATCGCAATTTCCCGAGAATCAAGTAAAATGTCTTCGGCAAGCCAAACAGAGCCCATTCCTCCTTCTCCGAGTTTTTTTATTAATTGAAATCTGTCGTTAAGTATATTTTTCATTTATTGTTATGTTTAAACGGTTTTGAATAATTGCCGCTAACGGATGGCAATATGGCATGAAGCGGATTGGGAGCAATTCAATTTCAAGTTGAGATAAGTTTGGAACGGGATACACCCGCTCCAAACTTATACTACACCGCTTTTTGCTATATTGCATGTTATGGGCTTTTTATGATAATGCAACAACTAATGCAATTATTAACATTGTTGAAATATCATCATTGTCATCATATTCCATCACAACTCGTTTATCAAACCTACCTAAACTTAATTGCAACAGATTTGCTGTAAGTTCATCTAGTTTTTTTGAGTTAGCAGTAATATGGTAATTCTCTTCATTTTTATTATATCTATAATTTATCTCAAGAATTTTATTGTTATCTAGATAATACGCCCACCCATTTCTACTTTTCTTTTCTGTAACAACAATGTTTTGTGAGGGGAAGAATATCTTTTTACCTTTATAAATAGCAACAGTATCACTATTACTATCAAATAATATTTTCCTCTTCTTCAAAATGTAGTTATTCTCATTTTTTTTAATAGAATTAATACGACCATTTCGAGTAAATGAAATAATTGTATCATTTGCATTATTTAAAAGTGAGAATTTTTCAGCAGCACTGTATTTTCTTGGAATGACAGATGTAAATTGTTGCTCTTGTGAAAAAACATTAGAGAAGAAAAGAATAAATATTGGAAAAATAAAGTATTTCATATTTATTAATATTTAATTAACCCAGTGATTCCACAATTCAAGCGCAGCAGCTCCAGCAGATGCACCAACTCCACCACCTAAAGCACCAATACCAGCACCAGCACCAGTAATCGCACCTGTAACGCCGCCTGTGACTGCACCCTTCACATCAGCTCCACCTACATTTTTCCAATTAAACCAACCTTTTGTCGATTTTAAATCAGTTGAAAAAACAGCTGCCCACTCAGCAATATGTTCACTCCAATATGTCAAGGAATTAGTGCCAATCTCTATTGCAGCTATAATTGCTATTCGCTCTTCTTCTGAACATTCGTTATTTGCTCGATTCCGTACATTCTCAAAAACTTGTAAAGTAGCGTTTAAGTCTAGTTCAATATTACTAATTGCAGAATTTAAAATAACTAATAATTCTTTTTGTTTTAAAGTTAATGATTCTTCAACCGAAGGATCCCATAGGTCTGATGTAGAGGTTTTTAAATTTTTAGTTGAATGATTATTTTTTACCCATTCAAATGAATACTCTGCATATTCTATAGCAGTACTACTATTTTTAGCGTTAATCAGTTCACTATTAATCTTAAGAAATTCCTTTGTACTTCCCTTTACAACAGAGAAAATATCTACTGAGCTCTTTAGGTTGAGTTGTCCTTTTTTCTTAGAGGCCTTCAATTTCTGCAATACATAATCTAAACCCTTGTTATGTTCTATACCTGCCATTTTTAAAGAAGCAATTTCATCTTTATTGCTTTCTAAATTTACAGCATTTTCCTTTTCACAACTCATAAAAGCAGCAACTCCTACAACCAACATTACCGCTACGATTAATTTACTTTTAAACTTTAACATTTTAATTAATTTTTAGTTCGCCTACTTTCAGATAAATATTTTAGGTCGCTGTTTCGGCAAGTCCGACCGTTTTTGAGCATTCATTCTCTGAAACATATTTATGACCTTTTTTTATTATACCGATTAAGTCGGTGGCTTTTGTCATTTTTTGTTTCATTCGTCAAATTGCCCATAACGGTTTGCCGGTATGAAACGTTGCGCATTTCGAAGCTCTTTCGTATCAAGCCGTTGCTGCCGTTGATTAAATGTTATGTTATTCAAATATAGCACTATCCGCGCAATGTTTTATGACCAGCTGTTAGTGCCAGTTATTCATCTAGTCAATCCTTGTTCTATTAAAAAACATCATCATTATCTGTTAAGTTAACTTTCTGAATACTTTTAGTTTTGTTAATATTAAAAAATGAAATGACTTGTCTAAGCTGTTCTGCTTGTGATGCAAGTTCTTCAGCATTAGAAGCAAGTTCTTCACTTGACGAAGCGTTTTGTTGTGTTACTCCATTTAATTGTTGAATAGCATCGTTTACTTGATTTACTCCATTATTCTGTTCTAGGCTCGCTGCTGAAATTTCTTGAATTAATCGCGATGTATTTTCAATTTTGGGGATTGTATCATTCATCACTTTACCTGCTTCTTCTGTTATCTGTAATGCAGATTGAGAAAGATTAACTATCTCTTCTGCTGCCTTTTTGCTATTTTCAGCTAATTTTCTCACTTCTGCGGCTACAACTGCAAACCCTTTTCCATGCTCACCAGCTCTGGCAGCCTCTACGGCCGCATTTAATGCTAAAAGGTTAGTTTGGAAAGCTATATCGTTAATTATAGTTATTTTTTTGGCAATTTCTTTATTTGCCCTTACTGCATCTTGCAACTTTTCGTTTACAACTTTAATGCTTTGATTTGCTTCCTGAGATGTTTTTTCTGTCTGTTGTGAATTTTCAGTATTTTGTTGGATATTAGCTGAAATTTGTTCCATAGTTGACGAAACTTCTTCTATTGAACTTGCTTGTTCGTTAGCTCCTTGGGATAATTGTTCAGAAGAACTACTTGTTTGGTTACTCGCTGAAACAAGGTTGTCTGCACTAGAAGTTATTTCTTCTATTATTTTTTTTAAACTAGTATTTAATTCAAATAATGAGTTATTTAATATGCCTAATTCATTGTTACTTTGTGATTTCTTAATAGATAAATTAAGGTTTCCTTTTGATAATTCATTTACTTTTAAAATAGATTCTTCTAAAGGCTTTCTAAGTATTTTGTTTATATATGCAAACACTAGTGCTCCAACTGCAAAGTTTAAAGGAGTAACCCAATACATAGTATATCCACCAATTTTACCTATCAATACAGACATGTAAGTAATATAAAGCACATATAAAATAACATAAAAACTAAATGTAAACATGATAGATTTCTTAAAAATCAATCGCAATATAAGGTATGCTATGGGAGCACATAATACTACTATAATAGCTTGTCGTACAAATTCATTCATATCTTTAAGTTTTAATTCATCACAATAAAATTACAAAATTAATTTATCTTAGGTTACGATAGTGTATAATCTTAATTGGCACTAACTTACTTATCTATACACCTAAGGTGTATTAACCATACCAAATATAGTATATATTGTACACCAAAGGTACACAATATCGAAAAAAATATTTTTCTACAAATCATCAAATGGCGATTTTATTTTCTGGATGCTCTGGGTGGATACGTGCGTGTATATTTCCGTTGTTTTCGAACTTTTATGACCTAATATTTCCTGTATGTAGCGTAAGTCCGTTCCGCTTTCTAGTAGGTGTGTGGCGTAGCTGTGCCTAAGCCAGTGAAGCGTTACGGGTTTGCGTATGCCCGCTTGTTCCACGGCATGCTTTAGCACCTTTTGTAAGCTTGTTGCCGTGTACTGCTCCCCAACCGCCTGTCCCTCAAATAGCCATTCCTTGGGTTTGTACATTTTGTAGTAATTGCGTAGCATGATTATAGTTTTCTCCGATAAGGGCACAATTCTATCCTTGTTCCCTTTCGATTGGCGTATGATTAGCAGGTTTCGTTTACTGTCTATGCTGTTGGGTCTCAGTTCCAGCAATTCGCTACGGCGTAATCCACAGGCGTATATTAGGCTTAGCATCGTGCGGTGCTTTATGTTTTGTGGGGCTGATAAAATCCGTTTTACCTCTTCTTTGCTAAGCACGTTAGGCAGTTTATGCTCTGGACGTGGTCTGCTAATTTTAGAAATTTCAATTTTTGATTTAACTACTTCGCTAAAAAAGAGCTTTAGTGCGCTAACCGTTTGGTTTTGATGTGCAAAGCTATACCCTTTGTTCACAATGTGGTTGTAAACGTAGTTCACAACATCGTCGTTGGTTAGCTCGCTCAACGGCTTGTTCCCCTTGTGGTCAAGAAATTTTTCAACTAGGCCAATGTAGCTTCGAATAGAACTTTCACTGTACCGTCGGTGCTGTAACCAAATGCTAAAGGTTTTAAGGTCTGCATTCTCTTCTGCTTCAGTATTGGTTAAGGTGGTCTTTGGCTTTTCCTTAACGTTGATATGCTTTATGCCCTCGTAGTTCACGTAGGCATACAGCTTTAGGTGGTTGTAGAATGAACTGAGGTCGAACTCCTTTTGTAATATGTACCAGCATTTTTGGGTATTACTCCATGTTGTTCCTGGAAAAGTTCTTAGCCTATCTACTATTTGCTTATTCCACTCAAATTTTATCAGTATTACCTCTTGGTTGCGATGTTCCGATAGCTCAAGGGTTACTGTAGGCTTTATTATCATACCTTAATTAAATAGATATCCTCATGCTAATATACATAAAGATTAGTAGCATTTGAAGTTTTGTCTGTTTTCTGTATCCACTCTAAGAAAACCAAAGTGATACCCCCTAAATTCTGCATATTCCAATCCCCTTCAACCATTGCTCTCTTGATACCGCAATATCAAAGCCTCATTGTGCCGTCTCCCAATTATCTTATCTTTGCGTAAAAATAGGTGAACGCAATGGTTACTATTGAACATATAAAGGATCTTTCAAAGCGCGAGAAGGCGCTGAGGAGGCATCTTTGACATCGATGCTAAGCAAATTCAGCTAGAGGAAGAGGAGGAGAAGAGTCAGGAGCCTAACTTTTGGGATAACCCATCGGAGGCCGAGAAGCAGCTAAAGCGCATTGCCAGTATTAAGCAGTGGATTGTTTTGTACAACGAGGTGAAAAGCCTTATTGACGATTTGCACGTGCTGTACGACTTTACCCGAGAAGGTGAGGCCACCGAGGAGGAGCTTGATGAGCAGTTTGCCAACACGCTGCGCAAGGTGGAGGATCTTGAGCTTAAGAACATGCTCCGCAAGGAGGAGGATAGGCTGGGCGCCATAATGAAGATTAACTCTGGCGCTGGTGGCACCGAGAGCATGGACTGGGTGGAGATGCTTATGCGCATGTACACGCGTTGGGGCGAGCGCAACAGCTACGAGGTTAAGGTTGTTGACCTGCAGGCGGGCGAGGAGGCTGGTATAAAATCGGTTACCCTAGAGTTTGTTGGCGAAATGGCCTACGGCTACCTAAAGTGCGAGAACGGTGTGCATAGATTGGTGCGCATATCGCCATTCGACTCCAACGCGCGGCGACACACCTCCTTTGCGTCGGTTTTTGTTGCTCCCGCTGTTGACGATACCATTGAGATTACCGTTAATGCTGGCGATATTAAATGGGACACCTACCGATCGTCGGGTGCTGGAGGGCAAAACGTTAACAAGGTGGAGACAGGAGTGCGGTTATACCATATCCCAACGGGAATTGTTGTTGAGAATACAGAGACTCGCTCTCAGCTGCAGAATAAGGAGAATGCCATGCGTATTCTTAAGGCGCACCTGTACGAGTTGGAGCTGCGCAAGCGCCAGGAGATACAGGCCGAGATTGAAGGTAGCAAGAAGAAGATAGAGTGGGGATCGCAAATTCGTAACTACGTGCTGCATCCCTACAAACTGGTTAAGGATTTACGTACCAACTACGAGTCGTCCAACGTACTCGATGTGCTGGATGGCGACCTTAACGATTTCCTAAAATCATACCTCATGCAATTTGGCGAGGGCGACTAGCGAAAGCTTTTTTCGGATATATCATTCAATGTCGTTTAGTTAAGATTTTAGTTTTCCTTACAGCTACTCTTAGCTATTTTGTAGTATTACTCTCGACTCCGACAATCCGATACCCTTTGTTAATCCTACCCTTTTAGGGCAGGAGGTTAGATGGTGCAGAATGCCGTGGGCAATTCGCATTGCTCATTACCCACAGTTATTGATATGGCGCCACTTTGTGGCTAAGTGTTAGTGGACGCACAAAACCTGAAAGGCTTAAATATCAATAACCCTAGGTGAAGCCGAGGGAGCAAGAAGGTACGCCTAAATGCGCCCCGGAGGGGTGCTACATTTGTGCAGAGGCTTTGAATATGCACTAACTTTTGTGTTGATAGTATATGACCTGATGGCCAGTTGATTAAATCTTTAGGTAAATGCTGGAAAAGAAAGACTAACTAAGTGATATTAATATATCATTTAACAAAGCCCCAAGAATATGGTTATTCAAGGGGCTTTGCTTTTTCTTTATGCCGATTTGGCCTTAGGCGTATGCGGCTACTTTATCTCTCCAATCATTTTAAGCGGATCTACCCACTTGTCAAAATCGGTTTCGGTAACCAGTCCAAGGGTTACTGCCGCCTCTTTTAGTGTGATACCCTCGTTGTGCGCCTTTTTGGCAATTTTGGCCGCATTCTCGTAGCCAATGTGTGGGTTAAGCGCGGTAACAAGCATTAGGCTGTTTTGTAGATGCCATTGTATAACTGCTTTATTGGCCTGTATACCCGTTGCGCAGTTGTCGTTAAACGATACGCAGGCATCGGCAAGCAGCCGTGCGGAGTTAAGGAAGTTGAATATTATTACTGGCTTAAACACGTTAAGCTCAAAGTGCCCGTTCATGCCGCCAATGCCAATGGCCACGTCGTTGCCCATAACCTGGGCGCAAACCATTGTAAGCGCCTCTATTTGTGTAGGGTTTACCTTGCCCGGCATAATGGATGATCCTGGCTCGTTGGCGGGAAGTATAATTTCTCCAATGCCGCTACGTGGCCCCGAGGCAAGGGCTCTAAGGTCGTTGGCAATTTTCATAAGACTAACCGCAACCGTTTTAAGGGCACCGTGAGCCTCAACAATGCCATCGTGCGATGCTAGTGATTCAAATTTATTTTCGGCCGTAATAAATGGGTAGCCCGTAAGCTCAGCAATAACCTCGGCAACGCGCTGTGTGTAACCTTTGGGGGCGTTAATGCCTGTTCCCACAGCCGTACCGCCCAGTGCCAGTTCGCGTAGGTGTGGCAACGTGTGCTCAATGGCTCGTATGCCATGCTCTAGCTGCGATACGTAGCCCGAGAACTCCTGCCCAAGCGTTAGCGGGGTTGCATCCATCCAGTGTGTGCGGCCAATCTTTACAATTTGCATAAACTCGCGGCTCTTGCGGCTAAGCGTATCGCGAAGCTGCTTAAGAGCTGGCAGCGTTTTCTCCAAAAGTATGGTGTACGCCGCAATGTGCATGGCGGTAGGGAAGGTATCGTTGCTACTCTGCGACATGTTAACGTCGTCGTTAGGGTGTATTAGCGGCTTTCCTTGTCCCAGCTTGTTGCCCATAATTACGTGGGTGCGGTTGCTAATAACCTCGTTTACGTTCATGTTGCTCTGTGTGCCCGAACCCGTTTGCCAAACCACAAGAGGGAACTCCGTGCAGTGCTTACCCTCTAAAATCTCATCGCAAACCTGAGCAATAAGGTTCTTCTTCTCCTCGCTAATCTTTTGCAACTCGAAGTTGGTAATGGCTGCCGCTTTTTTTAGGTATGCAAAAGCCCTAATGATTTCGGAGGGCATATGGTCGTTACCAATCTTAAAATTCTCAACCGAGCGCTGCGTTTGAGCACCCCAGAGCTTATCTGCAGGCACTTTTACGTCGCCCATGGTGTCGTGTTCAACTCTGTAGTTCATGGTATTGCGGTTTTAGGGTTTGGTTTTAAGATTTTTGCAACGCATAGTGGGGCTTAAGCTGCTCCACAAAAAGAGGGTGGATTACTTTTTTACAAATATCTGGGTGTAGTAAATAACTCCTTTTTTATCGGCATAAAGGCCTACGCCAATGTGGGTGAAATCGCCCTCAATATTGGCCTTGTGCCCAGGGCTTTTAAGCCAGCCCTCGGTTACTTGCAGCGCTGTAGATTGTCCGTAGGCAATATTCTCGGCAAAGCCGCTACCGCCAAACTCCTTAATAATGCGCTTGGCCCTGCTTTCAAACCCATCGTGGCTAAAACCTACCTTCCCCTTTGCCATGTTCTTGCTGTGTTCCTTTGATATTTCACACACAAGTGGCACAATGGTTAGAGTGTCAAGCCCAATCTCGGCGCGGTGCTTATTTACCAGTACCACTATTCCCTCAACAATTTTGGCTTCGCTTTCCTTGGTTAGCTCCTGTGCAATGGATTGCAAACCTGCTGTGAGCATAAGAAGTAGGAGGGTAAGGGGTGCTACTGCATTTTTCATGGTTGTGCTTTTAAATTATTTTATCGATATCGTGGGGCGGGTTGGCAACAACGGCCTTGTGTTTACCAACAACAATGGGGCGCTGAATAAGTTTTGGGTTTTCGCAAAGAATTTTAATCCACTCCTCGTCGGTAAAGGTTTTTCCTTTTAGTGCCGATTTAAAGTACTCCTCCTGTGTGCGCACAATTTCATTGGGCTTTTTATTGAGCTTTAGCAGAATCTCCTTAAGCTCATCGGGCGATGGGGGTTCCGCTATGTAGTTTCTAACCTCAATGTCGATAGTCTTTTTCTTAAGATACTCTAGCCCTGCACGGCTATGGCGGCAGCGGGGGTTGTGAAAAATTTTTATGCTCATGGTTACTTTTTTGTCCCAATTTAGGGCTATTTTACCATATGGCAAAAGGTGTTTAGCACAATTATGGGGTGGCTAATCAGCGGCAAAAGCACATTCCAATACTCATTGCTTAATGGGAATGTAAAATGCTACTTGCTACTCATGCACGTTTAGTAATGTAAATTCAATCCTGTTTTTAGTGCAATTGGCCCTGTGGTGTAATCTATAAAGGAGCCAAACGGTGTGTGCTTTAAAAATTGGAACGCATTGGCAGCCATCCTGCATTGTTTCTATACCACTAACATGTTAATTGTATAGGCAATAAGCGGGTAAAAGCATATGCCAAAGAGTAGTGCCGATATTACAATATCAGTAATGCCAAGCACAGAAAGCTTGTAGGAGGAGCGTATCAATCCAAAGCCAATGGTTAGCATTAGTGCAATACGTAGCACCAGCTGCGATACAAAAAAGGTGAAAATCCTTATGCTGTGTTCATTGGCAGCTAGTGCGCTGCTGATATCGCCCCTAACAATAAGCGAGAAGGCTTGCGATAACCCTTTGCTTGGAGGCACTATTCCTGTTTTATCGGTTAGCAGTGCGGGTATGGGGTGCGATGTTCCGCTAAAGGCAAGGGAGTATAGTAGTATTAAAAAAACAAGCCCGGCAAAAGCAATGTTGAGCATGTTGTACACTCTTGAACCATTGCTTTTGCCGAGCCAGTAGAATTGGGAACCCATTTACTGATTCTTTAACGAGTCGGCTTTTTCTTTGGCTTTTAGGCCTTCGGCCGCTTTTTTAAGTGCCTTGGCAGTAGCTTCGCCTGCTTTGCGTGCTTTCTCGTGCTCAGGGGTGTTCTCGTCAAGTTGATCCATTTCAAGTTCAAGCTGGCGTAGGGCCTCCTCAAGGCTGTCGGTTACCGCGTTCATATCGATATCCTCCTCAAGTTCCTGCTCAAAGGCGCGCTCAAACTCACGACCTATCTGCTCAAAGCCTCCTGAATCCTTAATGGCCTTGTTGGCAACCATGGTTGCACCGCTAAATAGTGCCAGCCAAAGAGCGGCCAAAAGTATTGCTACTAGCGAAACTATAAGTGCGCCTATGCCCAACCCTTTAGAGCCGTAACCCTTGGTGGCCTGAACAATGGAAATAATGCTAAATATTACAGCCAGTGTGCCCGGAATAAAGGCTACTACTCCAACGCATGGGATAAATGCAACTATTAGCGAAATCACTCCAAGTACAATCCCTATAATGCCCATAACTTGGCCCGCAGTAGATGTTCTCTCGATTTCCATATCAATTGTTTTTTTCGTGTGATCTAATGACGATGTTTTATCCCATATCGCTGCACAATGGGTGCGATAAAGATATAAAATGAACTTGATTAATGGATCTATTGCTAGTTCTTATGTTTTAACATGTTTGAGGCGATGTAAGTTGCTGTATTAGCCTGCTATACTAAGCGTTATAACACTATGTGCCTTGTGTTGCGTGCATGCATGGCGTTGTTAGCGGTGGTTTTCCTTCTGTTTTGTGGGACTTTAAGGCTCTTTATTCCCCTAATAGCATTGGGCCTTTGTAATCTAGGATTAATGCTACTTCTTAAAATTAAAGCTAAAAAGTGTAAATAGGGTACAATGTTAGTTTGGCTACATTACCTTTGCGGAAACTTAAAACACTAAAAAAGTGTAAATGGGTTTCGATTATGCAGAACAGGATTATACAAAAATCGAGGGAGATGTTTCTCCGGTATGGTTACAGCAAGATTCGCTTAGATGAGATTGCTGCAGAGCTAAACATCAGCAAAAAAACCATATACAACCACATTGGCAGCAAAGAGCAGCTAATGTTTGCTGTAATAGAGCAAACACGGATTGAGTTTGAGCGCGAAATCTTGGCTGTAGAACAGAACACCAACAACAGCTATGAGGAGGAGGTAAAAGCAATTCTTTCTCTGCTAGGGATGTGGGTTTCCCGAGTAATGCCGGTGGTTAGCGATTTGAAGTGGAACCTACCACAGGCGTACGATGCAATTGTTAAGATTAAGAAGGAGACCTTTTTGTCGCACGGTATGCGAATACTTAACAAGGGTGTTGAGCTGGGTAAAGTAAAGGCTGGCTGGCATGTTAACATGGCGCTGTACATGTTTATTGCCACTGCCGAGAAGCTGCTTACTGAGTCGTATCGCGATACCCTACCAAACGAGATGGTTGCCGATTTCCCGCTGTCGCCCGATGAGCGGCTACGTGCGGTGGTTGAGATTCTCTACTCGGGAATTATTGGCACCACTAATAGGGATTAACAAAAGGTAAAGTATAACATAGTATAAGATTAATAAGCATTAGAAATGAGAAAACTAGCAATGTGCGGTTGGTTAATGGCTGTTGGAATTATTCCTACTCAGCTTTACGCTCAGCAGCCAACCGATACGCTAAAGCTAAACCTACAGCAGAGTATTGATCTGCTGGTTAGTCAGAACCCAGCGGTTAAGGCGGCTAATGAAGCCTACCAACAAAAGGAGTATGAGCTGCAGGCAGCCCATGGATTGTACCTGCCACAGGTTGGCGTTAGCGCAACTTTTGGTATTACCAGTAAACCAGTAACCTTAGACCTTTCGCCAGTTGGCGATGCCCTTGAGGGGTTGTACCAGCTATCGGCAGGGCAAACCCAGCTAATAGGAGCGTTAAATCCCGCCATTACTGCAACACCACAGTATCAGCAGCTGCTTTTGGGCGCACAACAAGGACTAGCGGCAGTATCCAATGCCGAATGGGAAAAAGTTTTACTTGAGGATAAGCTGGGCAAGGTATCGGCCGATTTAAAGTGGCCAATCTTTACCGGCGGAAAAATAATGGCGGCAAATAAGGCGGCAAAGGCCAGCGCCAACGAGATGTCGGAAAGGGCACGAATGGTTACCAACTCCGAAATTACCACGTTAGTACAGCGTTACTATGGTTTGCAGCTATTTATGGAAGTTGCTAAGGTGCGCAAAACGGTTCTTGAGGGAATGCACAAACATCTTGAAAACGCCCGCAAAATGGAGGCAAATGGGATGATATCGGAGGCAGAGCGCCTACATGCCGAGGTTGCCTATGCCCAAGCCGATAAGGAGTATAAGAAGGCGGTTAAGGATGTGGAGCTAATGCAAACTGCGCTCAAAAGCACGCTAAACATTACAAGTCCAGTGCTTCCAACCTCATCAATGAGCATAGTAAAGGCTGTTATGCCTTTGGACAGCTACATTGAGATGGCGCGCCAGAATAACCCAGTTTTTGGTCAGCTGGAGCAGAAAAAGCTTATGGCAAATCAGGCTATTACCAAGGAGCGCTCGGCCTATTTGCCCGATATCGCTGTTATGGGTTCTTACGATATTTATCGCTACAACATGTCGGATCTTACTCCCGATTGGTACGTAGGCGTTGGTTTAAAGATGAACATTTTTGATGGACTAGCTAAGCACAATAAGATTCAGGCAGCTAAAATCCAGCGTAAACAGGTTGAAACTGCCGAGGAGAAAATCGCTCTGGATATTACCACTGGTATAACAAAGGTTTACCAGCAAATGGAGCAGGCTGTTGAGCAGTACCAAAGTGGCGAGGTTAGCTTAAAGTTTGCTCTTGAGTACCTACGCATTCGCGAAAAAGGATTTAGCGAGGGCTTTGCCACATCAACCGATGTTGTTGATGCCAATATGAATCTGTCAAAGGTTAAGGTAGAGCAGCTAAAATCGGTTTATGAGTACAATGTTGCACTGGCAGCGCTAATGGAGTTGGCTGGAACAAGTCAGCAAATGGGAGCAGAGTAATAATGTGAGGTTACCGGATGATGAAGTAGATGTTAGAACGCCAAATGCATCATCACGTAACTAGTAACCTGTCACTAGTCTTTTAACACAAACACAAAAAACACAACATAAAGCAATGAAAAACAGTAGCGTAATAATAGGAGTGGTAATTATTGTTTTTGTAGCGCTCCTTTCAGTAATAGGATGGTTTGCATTTAAACCAGCACCAATAGTAATTCAGGGTCAGGTAGAGGCCACCGAGGTAAAAGTGGCAACTAAGATTGCTGGTCGTATTATCCAGAAACACGTAAAGCTTGGGGCGCAAGTAAAGGTAGGCGATATGCTAATTGAGCTTAGCAGCCCAGAGATTGATGCCAAAATGCAGCAAGTTAGGGCATTGGGCGATGCAGCCAATGCACAAAACAGCAAGGCCGAAAAGGGTGCTCGCGACGAGCAGATTGCTGCCGCACACAGCGTGTACCAAAAGGCTGTTGCTGCATCGGAGCTTGCACAGAAAACCTTTGAGCGCGTGCAAAACCTTTTTAACGAAGGCGTAATACCCGCACAAAAACGCGATGAGGCCGAGACACAGCTACGCGTATCAAAAATGAACGAGGAGGCTGCAAAGGCAAACTACGAGATGGCGCTTAGCGCAACCCGTGTTGAGGATAAGGCTGCTGCTCGCGCGTTGGTAAATCAGGCAAAGGGTGCCATTAACGAGGTACAATCGTACCTAGGCGAAACCCTTTTGGCTTCGCCAATTAACGGGGAGATATCGCAAATTAATGCGGAGCAAGGTGAGCTAGTAACACCAGGCTTTCCTGTGGTTCATATTATCGATTTAACCGATTGCTGGGTAACATTCCACATTCGTGAGGATATGCTTTCAAAGTTTACCATGGGTTCTGAGTTCAGCGCAATGGTGCCTGCTCTTAACGGTCAAACCATTAGCCTAAGGGTGAACTTTATTAAGGCCGAAGCCGATTTTGCTACATGGCGCGCAACCAAGGCTAGTGGTGCTTTCGATTTAAAAACCTTTGAGGTTAGGGCTCAGCCTGTGGCTGTGGTAGGTAACCTACGTCCAGGTATGAGTGTTATTGTTGATTGGGATAACCTATAGTAGTAACAGCAAAATAATGAGTAGCTATAAACCAAAAGGGTGGTGGGCTGTAATTAAGCGCGAGCTTAGGCTTATGATTAGCAAGCCCACCTACTTAATGGTAACCCTTGTACTCCCTTTGCTAGCCATTGGCGTTATGGCGCTGATATTTAGCCAGGGTGTTCCCCGCGATTTGCCCATTGGCTTGGTTGATCTAAACCAGAGCGCAACATCGCGTAAACTGGTGCGCATGGTTGACGAAACCCCTTCGGCGCAGATAGTGCAGAACTATACCGATTTAACATCGGCCCGTAAGGCAATTGAGAATAAGGATATTTACGGTGTGCTAGTTATTCCTGCGCATTTTGAGCGTGATATCTTTAAGGGTACCCGACCACAAGTGGCCTTTTTCTACAACAATGCCTACCTGATTGTTGGGGGGATTCTAAACAAGGATGTTACAACGGCTGTGTCAACCTTCTCGGCGGGTGTCGATTTAAATATCCGCCTAAAAAAGGGGCAGCATACCAATGCTGCTATGCAGGCCGTAATGCCTATTAGGGTTGATACACACGTGCTATTTAACCCCTACACAAACTACTTTTACTACCTAACAACAGCCTTTTTGCCAATTATGCTGCTGATGTTTATTTTGGGTGGTACAGTGTATGCCATTGGTTCTGAGTTTAAGTACCACAGGGCTGGCGAGTGGTTAAGCACAGCGCATGGGAGTATAATAAGGGCGCTATCGGCAAAAATGGTTCCCTACCTAGTAATATACTCCTTGCTGATGTTTCTTGTAAACGTTTTACTGTTTAAATACTTTGGAACACCATTTAATGGTAGCAAAGCGCTGATTTTTTACAATGCGGTGCTCTTTGTTTTGGCCTACATTTCAATGGGTATTGCCATTGCCACAATATTTACCAGCTTACGAATGGCTTTAAGCGTTTCGTCGGTTTATGCGGCGTTGGCCTTTACTATCTCGGGATTAACCTTCCCGCACATTGCTATGTACGCTCCAATCACCATTATATCTAAGCTGTTCCCATTTACCCATTACCTAAAGGTGTTTATAGAGCAGTCGTTGCAAGGCGCTCCTGTGGCAACCTCAATGATGTCGTTGCTATACCTAAACCTCTTTTTAGCCGTGCCATTCTTGTTTATATCAAGGTTGAAAAAGGTTTGTAGAACACCACGGATGTGGGGTAAAAACTAGATTGCCATGAATAATTTTAAGCAATATATTGTTTCTGGGTTTCGCGAAATGGGCTCAATATGGTTCTTGGAGCTTAAGCGTATATTTACCGATAAGGGGGTAATGCTCCTCTTTTTTGGGGCAACGCTTGTGTACCCATTGCTATATAGCATTAGCTATAACCCCGAGGTGCTTCGCGAAACAGCCATTGCTGTTGTTGATTTGAGTAATACGCAGCGCTCACGTGAGCTAACCCGTGCGCTGGATGCAACGGAGCAAATTCATGTAAAGACTAGTCCGCTTAGCCTTGATGAGGCTACCAAGCAGTTTTACACTGGCGATATTCATGGTGTAGTGGTTATTCCTTCCGATTATGGTAAGAACATTGCCACCGGAGCGCAGGCTGTTGTTGCCCTTTATGCCGATGCTAGCTACATGCTTATTTACAAACAGGTGCTACAGGGAACAATATCGGCAACACAGGAACTGGGCAAGGAGATTAAAGTAGAGCGGTTCCAAATGCAGGGAGCACACCCAAATCAATCGGAAAACCTTGCAGCACCAGTCGATTTTGTGAGTGAGCCTTTGTATAACCAAACCTCTGGTTACGGAAGCTATGCCATGCCTGGCCTTATTATACTGATTCTACAGCAGAGCTTACTAATGGGTATTGGCATGCTAGGCGGATCGGAGCGTGAAAGGGGATTGCGTGGGTACCTAAAAGTATTGTCTAGGTTAAATGGAGGTACTGTAAGGTTGATTTTTGGCCGCTCATTGGCATACTTAACCATTTATATTCCCGTGTCGTTTTACTTGCTTGTGCTTGTAATGCGCTGGTTCAACTTTCCGCATTGGGGCAATACGGTAAACGTATTTCTTTTTACTATACCTTTTCTGCTATCGTGCATTTTTCTGGGGATGCTACTATCAACCTTTTTCAAGAGCCGCGAGCAGTCCATGCTTACTCTACTCTTTACATCGGTTCCATTGCTGTTTCTAAGTGGCTTTTCTTGGCCCGTAGAGGCATTTCCTTGGGGATTTGAAGCGTTGTCGCAGCTATTCCCAAGCACTCCTGGTATTAAGGGGATAATTAAAGTGTGTGTTATGGGCACGCCTCTTTCTGCTGCAGGCAAGGAACTTATGTCGCTTTGGGTTATGGCTGCAGTTTTCTTTTTCGCCAACTGGATAATTCTTCAGCGCACCTACACAAGGAACCTAAGGGTTATTGAGCTGATGAGGTGATGAAGATGAGGGAGATGAGGAAGGTGATGAAGATGAGGGAGATGATGAAGATGAGGAAGGTGATGAAGGTGATGAAGATGAGGGAGATGATGAAGATGAGGGAGATGAGGGAGATGAGGGAGATAGAAGTTAGCAGAAGTTAA
>JABNAD010000379.1_pt1 | contig 28521 bp, 28 predicted proteins | sample 7240381 | NCBI WGS metagenome assembly JABNAD01 (sample SAMN11332834, study PRJNA596920) | anaerobic digester metagenome | biome: digested sludge; isolation source: digested sewage sludge-derived enrichment culture grown on H2/CO2 | place: Germany: Goettingen
CTCTCGCTTTCCAAGAGACAGCACCACATCTGCCTGATAGCATTCTCTTGTTTCCTCTGTAGCCATAACCCCAGTCTTTTTACCCTGGGCGCTATCAATTGCACAAAGCTGATTGACCTTTCGTATCACAGCATCTACCGCTCCTTTTACTAAGGTCACCTTTGCCACTGGGGAATAATGTGTATATTTCATACCAGGGGCTTTGGGGCGTAAATCATCCGAAGGTTTTGATAAAATGGCAGGGTCGATGAGAACCTTATCCACCACAGCCTCCATCATTTCCTTTGTGATGGCACCGGGGCGTAAAATGATAGGAACCTCTCCCGTTACATCAACAATGGTAGACTCAAGACCCCACTCAGCTGCACCACCATCCACAATCATATCAATTTTACCCGATAAATCAAAGACCACATGTGACGCCCTTGTAGGACTGGGTTTCCCCGAAGAATTTGCGCTGGGCCCAGCAATAGGCAGGCCCGATGCACGAATGATTGCGATGGCCACAGGGTGAGATGGGAAACGTACCGCAACGGTATCCAAGCCGCCGGTGGTGGTCAAAGGGACAATATCGGATTTTGGAAAAATCATGGTTAGTGGCCCTGGCCAAAAAGCATCCATCAGCTTTTGCGCCCCTTGGGGAATTTCCCGCACAATGGGACGCAACTCACTGATTTGGGAAATATGCAAAATCAAGGGGTTGTCCGATGGACGCCCCTTGGCAAAATATATTTTTTTACAAGCCTCGCTATTCAGCCCATTTCCACCCAAACCATAAACCGTTTCCGTAGGAAAGGCTACAAGTCCGCCTTCCTTCAAAACACGGGCAGCCTCTTCAACTAGCTCTGCCTCTGGGTTTTCTGTGCTGATTTTAATCAGTCTTGTTTCCATTTTTATTGGTTCGCCCCACAGCATTTTTTGTATTTTTTGCCGCTTCCACAAGGGCAGGGATCGTTGCGTCCGATTTTTTCTCCTTTAATTACTGTACGAGAATTTTTCTGTTCCAGCATCATTCTCTTACGTGTCTCACTATCAAAAAGTCCGTTCCATTGTGGCAGATTATAAAGGTGCTCTGCCTTATATTCTACCATTTTCTTGTAAAGCTTTTCAAAATCAATCTGTAAAGAAATCTGAGAATCTTCTGACAATTCTTCCATTTCATATTTTTCAGGCAGGGCTTCGTTAATGCCATCCACAAAAGCTACAATCTCTTCTGTGCTCATATTGAAACGAGCCGCCAAATCTTTAACGGTTCCTTCTAAGGATTTTACCTTTTCACCGATAATATATTCATAAATACGCTGTTCTTTTGGCAAATAACTATCCCAAATCGCATCCACACTTCTGCCCTCTTGAGAAAATGCCTTTTCCATCCAGCTTTCATATAAACTCATTTTTTTCTCTCTCCTTTAATTCTATATCTTTATCGAGAAATACATTATAAAAAACAATTCACACGCTGTTTTCATCAGCGAAAGAGAACTATTTTGTTACAGATTTCTCCACTCTTTGCAATAATAATATAATTTTTGTCTGATTGCAACAAAAAATCAAAATTACCTGAATAATCCGTAAAAAAGAGAGCCGATTTTTTCGGCTCCCCTCTTTTTTATACAATCATACGATGAAGCATTGTATCTTCTCTTGCCACCACATGCAGCATAACGTCCTCGGGGATGATATCAATAATGCGATCCCACTCACCAAGAGCTTTTTCCTGCTTTGTTGTAGGTCCCTCGCCTAAAATCACACGGGTAATTTCCTCTTTTTCCACAAATCTGCCCACATATCCAGCCACATCGTTATCACATTGAACATGGATGCAGGCACCCAATCTGCTGCCGTAATCTATCATTTCTTGTAACCGCTTTAAAGTATCCAGTCCATCAAAAACACTGTTTCCCTTTTGCACATGCAAAATATGTAACTCTCCATCGTTTGCCAGCGACATGGAAAACCCATAGTCAATCAATCTTAAGGCATTCTTTTGTGCGGTAACCAGTACCAATACCTTTTCTTTTTTTTCTGAATTCATTTTCGGAACTCCTCCTTTATAAATAGAGTATTTCCCCCTTACATGTTTCATTCTAACAGAAAAATCTTAGAAAACGGCTATTTTTTGTTTAAGATTTTCTTACAATTCCACCTCTGTTTTCAATGCTTCCCCAACAAAATCTCGAAATAACGGATGGGGTCTATTGGGTCTTGATTTAAACTCAGGATGGAACTGCACCCCAACAAACCAGCGGTTATTTTGGTTTTCTACCATTTCCACCAATCTTCCATCAGGAGAAAGCCCTGTGATGGTAAGCCCTGCATTGGTCAATGCCTCCCGATAGTTGTTGTTAAATTCAAAGCGATGACGGTGTCTTTCCCAGATAACTGCCTCACCATATGCCTTTCTGGCAAAAGAATTTTCCGCAATCTGGCACTCATAAGCACCCAAACGCATGGTTCCACCTAAATTTTTAATATCCTTTTGGTCAGGCATCCAGTGAATCACAGGGTATTCTGTCTTTTCATCTACCTCTGTGGAATCTGCCGCCTTCCACCCTAAAACATTTCTTGCAAACTCGATTACTGCGCATTGCATTCCCAAGCAAATTCCAAAGAAAGGAATATCTTTTTCCCTAGCGTAGCGTATTGCTTCCATCTTCCCCAGCAATCCTCTGTTGCCAAAGCCACCGGGAACCAAAATCCCCTGAGAGGAACCAAGAATTTCATGGGCATTTTCCTTTGTCAATTCCTCAGAGTCCACCCAGTTGATTTTCACCTTTGCCTGATGATAAATGCCTCCGTGGTGAAGTGCCTCGGCAACGGAGAGATAAGCATCATGCAATTCCACATATTTCCCAACCAGAGCGATGGTAACCTCTTGCTTGGGGTTGCGTTCTTTTTCCAGCATTTCCATCCAGTCACTAAGTTCCATAGGCTTTTCTTCCATAGCAAGCTTGCGACACACAATTCTGCCTAGCCCTTCATCCCGTAACATCAAAGGCAATTCGTAAAGGCTGTCAGCATCTAAATTTTCAATAATGCAATCCTCATCCACATTACAGAATAGGGCTAACTTGTCCTTCATATCCTGACTAATGGGACGCTCTGTACGACAAACAATAATATCCGGCTGAATTCCAATGGAAAGAAGCTCCTTAACGGAATGCTGTGTAGGTTTTGTTTTCATTTCCTTTCCCTTTGTTAAATAGGGAATCAAAGTAACGTGAATATAAAGACAGTTTTCCCGTCCCAATTCTCTGCCAACTTGTCGAATGGCCTCCAAGAACGGTGTACTTTCCATGTCCCCTACAGTTCCGCCAATTTCAGTAATTACCACATCGGCACCCTCGCCTGCGGCATAAACGCGGCCCTTGATTTCATTGGTAATATGGGGAATCATCTGCACTGTTGCGCCTAAATATTCTCCTTTTCTTTCTTTTTGCAAAACGGACCAATAAATTTTCCCTGTAGTAATGTTGTTTGTCACCTTTAAATTCTCGTCAATGAATCTTTCATAATGACCCAAATCCAAATCCGTTTCTCCACCATCCTCAGTAACAAAAACCTCTCCATGCTGATATGGGCTCATGGTTCCCGGATCCACATTGATATATGGGTCAAATTTTTGAATCCGTACACGGTATCCCATGGATTTTAAAAGTCTTCCTAGGGATGCCGCCGTAATTCCTTTGCCTAACCCAGAAACCACACCGCCTGTCACAAACACATACTTCGTTTCCATCTTCTCTCTCCTTCTTTTGTATCATCCTAATCCCACGGAGCCGAAAACCCCTTTTCCAATTGATTCATGACCCACCCTTTACCAGGTGGCCAAAATTACCTAAACAGAAGCAAGCTTCTGCTTTTGATCCCTTTTTCCAAAATGCTCCAATAAAAAGAGAGACTGCAAGCCCGGTTTTATCCCATCTCGCAGTCTCCATTGACTCCAACTTTTATTCTGTTACATTACCCGTATCTGAAGTCTTGTCAGATTCCTGGCTAGCTTCTATTTTCACTACAGGCAATCCGTTTTCATAGGAAAAAACCGCCGTTGTTTTATCCTCTAAAACAATGCCTTGCCATATTTCTTCTGTTCCGTTTAAAAATTTCATTTCTACCTGCCAGCCATCCTCAGGCTTAGGCAACTCACCACTCAAAGACACAGGCATTTCATAATTTTGCTTCCATGCCTCTTCCTGAAGCAGATTCTCAGACCAATCATCCTTCTCATTGGGACGAATTCTCAAAATCCCCACATCCGCACCCGTTTGATTAATAAAATCAATGGTAATGCTCTCACCTTCATTGGCAGAACTTTCCTTTTTTTCACCGCAAGCTGTCAAACCCAGAGCCATGGCAATCATCATTGCCCCTAGCCACAATTTCTTTTTCATCGCTTCTTCTCCTTGCCACATAACCCATTAGCTCTGTGGTGCATATTTCATAATTTCAACCTTTTCAATTTTAATATCTTTTACGGGCTTGTTGTTTTTCGCATCTACTTCGGTGGCAGCAATCTTATCCACCACGTCCATGCCTTCAAATGCCTGCCCAAATATAGTATAAGGCTTTCCGAAAATATATTCAAGCTCAACACTACCGCCATGCTTGGTATAATAATCTAAAACAGAATCAGGGAATAGTTCATTTAACGTATAGAACTTTTCGCCAATGGTAATGCCCAATTCGTCGTTGCTATCTCTTGTTTCACGAATGGACTGAATCCCTTGCTCTGTTACCTTATCATTCTGCACAATAAAAAACTGACTTCCATTTGTATTTGGTCCTCTGTTTGCCATAGCCAATGCGCCACGGTAAAAATGGAGGTTGGGAGAAATTTCGTCTTCAAAATCCTGACCAAAACTGCTTTCTCCACCCTTCCCCGTTCCTGTAGGGTCACCACTTTGAATCATAAATCCATCAATGACACGATGAAAGATAATGCCATCATAGTAACCGGATTTTACCAGAGCTTTAAAATTTTCCACTGCCTTCGGTGCTTCTTCGGGATAAAATTGCAGCTTAATTACCCCTTCTGACGTTGTAATAACAGCAATTTCATCGCCTTCTTTTGGCAGTTCTGCTTGCAAAATTGTATCTGTTTTTTCAGAATTATTTCCGTTTTCCGTCTTTGTGGAACAGCCCGCTGCAAAAAGCATCAACGAAGCTGCAACAAGCAATGCAGCATATTTTTTCATGGCGTATCCTCCTTAAATAATCTACCATTGCGATTTACACCACAAATCACATTTTAGCATTTTATATTTTTTCTTGACATGTGTCAATTTATTTTTCTTAATTATTTATTAAAACTTGCGAATTTGAGACAAAACACCCATTGTTCCATCAGACAAACCGCTTTTTTCCATCTTTTCTATATATTTGTACCTGTTTTCGTATAAAGTGTTGATATTTTCCACAAAAGATTCCGGTGTCATTTCCTCTTCTGGCAGAACTCTTGCAAAGCCTTGTTTCGCAAAAGAAGCGGCATTTAAAATCTGATCTCCACGGCTAGCATTTTTGGAAAGAGGAATGAGCAAGTGGGGTTTTTTCAATGCCAAAAACTCGCAAATTGAATTACTCCCTGCACGGGATACAATAACATCTGCTGCAGCAAATAAATCTGCCAAACCTGCAGAAACATACTCAAACTGCTTATATCCTTTTTGTTTCAATAAATTTTTGTCTAAATTACCCTTTCCGCAAAGATGAATGATATCGAATTTTTGTAAAAGAGCCGAAATCTCCTCCCGAAGGCACTGATTCAGCTTTACCGCCCCCAAGGAGCCACCCATCATCAAAAGTACAGGTTTCTTGCCGTCAAAACCACATGATTCAAGACCCTTTTGCCGATTTCCTTCAAATAATTCCTTGCGGATAGGTGAACCTGTATGCACACCCTTTTGCTTTGAAACATGCCCTAAAGTTTCGGGGAATGTTGTACAAATCACCTTTGCAAAGGGCATTGCAATTTTATTTGCCAATCCTGGGGTAATGTCCGACTCATGAATAATTACAGGAACCCCCTTTGCCTTTGCAGCTAAGACCACAGGAACCGCTACAAAGCCTCCCTTTGAAAATACCAAGTCGGGTTTAATTTCTTTAATTCTCCTTTTTGCCTCTGCTACGCCCTTTACCACACGAAACATATCGCTGAAATTCTGTTTTGAAAGATAACGGCGAAGCTTTCCAGTCGGAATACTGAAATATGGGATTCCTTCTGCCTCAATCAAACTTCGCTCTATCCCTTTTTCCGACCCAATATAAATAACCTCCCAACCGTCTTCTTTTAAAAACGGAATCAGCGCCAAATTCGGCGTTACATGACCTGCCGTGCCGCCACCGGTTAAAACAATCTTTTTCATGGTTTTCCCACCTCTAAATTTACCTAATTTTATTTACTTCTAGCTTATCAGAAATTCTCATTGGTATCCACACTTATTTTATGCTCTTTCAGTCAAGAAAACAAACTTTTTTGCATAAGATGATAGAAAATAGAAAAGGAGCCTGACCAATGTATCCATATAACAGAAATACACGAAATAATAACCCTTCCCTTGAAATGAAAGAACGAGGTACTGGGGGTACACCCACTGTATCAGGAACACCCACCACCTCGGGCACGCCTACTATGCAAGGTACCCCTACCATGCAAGGTACACCCACTATGCAAGGTACACCCACTATGCAAGGTACTCCCACTATGCAAGGTACTCCCACTATGCAAGGTACTCCCACGCAGGGTACTCCCACTGTGCAAGGTACACCTACTATGCGAGGTACTCCTACTATGTCGGGTACTCCTACTATGTCGGGTACTCCTACTATGCGAGGCACTCCTACTATGCGAGGTACTCCTACTATGTCGGGTACTCCTACTATGCGGGGCACGCCCACTATGTCGGGTAACAATGGCACAAATGGAATAAATAGTGTTCTCACAGAAAATCAAAAAGCTGCTTTAGCTGAAGATCGTCACTTGATGGAGATATTATACATGGCACAGCAGGATAGTGCCGATATGGCAGAGCGTTATGCTAATCTGATGACCGATCCAAATATGGCAACGTCAGTCAATGTATTAAAAACAATGTATTTGGACGAATTAAAACATATCAATCAGCTAAAAGAAGCATATTATTTGATTTCTGGTACAAGGGACACCAATGAGATAAACGGCACCAAACCAGACACAGTGGGTCAAGAGCTGTTGGAGGATACTCTCCTTTTAGAAATTGATAACGGCGATTTTTACCGTTCTTTATTTTTAACCATGCCCAGCCAAGACTTAAGAGATATTTTCTTTGAAATCTCCGCAGATAAGATGAGTCACGGCAACGCATTAAGCTATTTGTTTGCAAAATATTATGCTTGATAATGCTGTGCAAGGCTATCCTTTCGTGCTATACTGAAAAGAAAACCCGAAAGGATGGACAGCTATGAGCGACTGTATTTTTTGTAAAATCTTAAACGGTGATATTCCGTCTGCCACCATATATGAAGACGAGGAATTTAAAGCAATATTAGATCGGTTTCCTGCAAACCAGGGGCATGTATTAATATTGCCCAAGGAACATTCTGCAAATATTTTTGAAATCGACCCTCAGTTAGCTGGTCGCCTTTTTACCCTGGCCACAAAAATCGCAAGAGAAATGAAACATATCTTAGGTTTTGAGCATATGAATGTTATGCAGAATAATGGCACCGTTGCAGGTCAAACGGTATATCATTTCCATCTGCATTTAATTCCTCGCTATGAAAACGACGGAATTACCATTGCTTATCAGCCCATGGATTTGACAGATGAACAAATATCTGACATGCGCAAAAAGCTGGAACTAACACTGTAATTTTCCACCGAATGAGCAACCTTTGTTGAATCAATGTAATTGTCAAGACTGATGTAACAATTCTCTTAATTTGAAAAGTATTTTGTATCATTACTGAACTTCAGGACATTCTTTTTAGGAATGTCCTTTCTTTTTTAGGGCAAGCTAAAAAAGAGGTGTTCCCAATGGATAAAGCAGATTGCAGTATACTGGTTGTTTTTCTTTTTTTATATGTTTTTATAACCCTTTGCGGATAGTGCCCCTATATTAATGCTGTTCGTTTTTCTGTCATCTGCCTATGCCTGCTTCCTGCCACACGTTACGGCGTTCCCATGGCGGCGGTCTTTACCGTCCTCAGTGATGGTTTTCTGCTGTTTTCTCCTTATGAAAAAATGGGGGTCTTTTTCTTCTGCCTTGTGCAGCTTTTTTACATCTCTTTTTTTCTGGACAAACATCCTTCTCCTTGGTATTTTTTCTGCTGTCTGCCGCTCTTACTTCTTCCTTTACCGGTCCTAGGTGGAGTCTATGCCCTTTTGTTTTTATTGCATGTCTTTATCGCGTTTTCTCTTTGGAAACAAAAAAAGGCAAAGCCCATTTTTGGGCTATACCTTTTGGGTCTTTTTCTGTTCATTTGTTGTGATATCTCCGTGGCAATAGGCTATTTTAGTGCGCCGAATCCTGTTGTTATTTGGATATTCTATGCACCTTCGCAAATGCTCTTAGCTTTTACTGCCAAAGCGTTGCCACCTCTGCCAAGACCGTTTGCTCCTTATCCTTGAGGAAAGTCAATATTTCCTTCCCCATCTCTGTGGAGTTGATATATGTTTTCATGATGACTTCATCCCCCCGCAAACACTCTTTGCGGTAAACAATACGAACATCCTTCAGCTTCATATTGTCATAAATATCATCAGGAACGTCATCCATTGCCCACTCAAGATATTTTACATTATTGGCATGACCATTAGAATCCATATCTCTTCTGGTGATTTCTAAAGTACGAATAAAAGCCTCACCCTCCTCCGACTCCTTTGGCATGAGAAACTTCTCACCGGGAATTGAAGATTCTTGTCCGGAATGGTATTTCTCAACCATCTCATCAGGAATATTACCGGGTTTGCGCTTTTCCAAGTCCATATAAATCCAACGGGAAATCCCTTTAATTATTATTTCATTTTTCTCATCTAAAATATGAAAGCATCTGATTGCCTGCATTCTGCGGCATTTTTCACACCAAGTCTGAACGGTAATCGTCTCACCCAGCTTAGGCATTCTATCCACTTCCAGATGCCAATTAATTACTGCCCATCCTGTCTGTTTTTCCGTCAAATACTCAACAGAGTAACCCAAGAAATCCGAATGGTTGATGGCAGCCTCCTGCAAATCGGAAAACAGCGCTGCTGGCGTTATCAACCTATTCACGTCCACCTGAAAATAAGAAATCTTTCGGCTTTCTTCATATCCAATTTGTACCATTTTTACTTCCTCCGTTCCTTAAAGCATAGGCGAAACCAATCTTGCCACAGCTTCCTTTACCTTAAACCACCATTTTCTTTTGTCATACCACTCCTTTGTTATCTCAATGCAACTATCCAAATCTTTCATAAAATCAGCTTCCAATGATTTGGTCAGCTCCGTATCAAACATAAATGCATTTACTTCAAAGTTCAGTGCAAAGCTACGCACATCCATATTTGCTGTGCCAACAGAGGCAACCGACCCATCAATACAAAGGGTTTTTCCGTGAATAAATCCTTTTTCGTATTGATAACAGCGCACCCCTGCCTCCAGCAGCTCTCCTAAATAGGACATGCTGGCCCAATAAACCAAAATATGGTCTGGATTTCCTGGAATCATAATGCGCACATCAATCCCAGAAAGAGCAGCAACCCGCAAAGAGTCGAAAATGCTGTCATCTGGAACAAAATATGGCGTTGTCAAATAAATATGATCCTCCGCTTCATTCATCATCTTAAAATAACCGTTGCGTATGTTTTTCCATTGTGTATCAGGTCCGCTGGAAACAATCTGGGTTTCAACACCATCATATTGTTCTCTTTCGGGAAAATACTTGTCCTCCAGAGGAACGACGCCTTCTCTTGAAGTAAAATTCCAATCCATAATAAAGCGTATTTGCATCTGATCCACCGCATCCCCCTCGAAACGTAGGTGAGTGTCTCTCCAATGACCATAGCGCTTTACAATGCCCAAATATTCATCGCCCACATTGAAGCCACCAATATATCCAAACTCCCCATCAATAATGCACAGCTTTCTATGATTTCGATAATTGATCCTTACAAAAAACGGCGGTAAAAAAGCAGCCGAATAACCACCCGCTTGGTGCAATTTGTCAAAAAAATCCTTAGGCAAAGATGAATTCCCCATTCCGTCATAAAGAAGGCGAACCTCAACCCCTTCCTTTGCCTTTTTTGTCAACTCATCCAACAATCTTGACCCAAGCTTGTCTCCCCGCCAAATATAATACTCTAAGTGAATGAACTTTTTTGCTTTGCGGATATCTCTTACCAAGGCCTCAAATTTATCCTTACCCGTATTGAAAACAGCCACCTGGTTATTAAAGGTCATCCAATTACCGGAATTCAAATGCAAATAAGCCAAATCCGTTAAGTACTCTGCCTCAACCAAACGTCCTCTGTTTTCAATCAGTGATTTTTGGCGCTGAATTTTTTCAATGGAATGGCGGTCATGAAATAAGTATTTATAATAAACCTTTTGATCATAAGCTTCCTTTTCATAAAACATCTTTTCTCGCTTGCCATTTTTCCCAAAGATTAAATAAGTTAAAAATCCAAAAATAGGTATAAAAAACAGCACAAGGAGCCATGCCCAAGTGCTAGCAGGATTTCTGCGTTCAAAAAAGACCACCAACCCTGCCAAAAGCACGTTGATAAATAAGAGAACCACAATGAAATATGCTAATATTGTAAAAACTTGTGTATGCATGAAAGTCGCCCCCTTTGATACCCCAAGCTTCCTGTAGTATACTATATTCTTCCAGAGATATGCAAGTCATGTTCCGTTTAAAAAAAGTTAATTTTTCTTTTTTTCTACTTCCCTAAAAACAAAATCAATGTTAGAATAGAACAAGTATGAATTGCACATACGTGAACTTTTGTTTACGTAAAATTAAGGAGGAACTTTTAGTGAATGCTTCAAATGTGAATTTTTCAGATGTATTGATCATTATTACTGTGGTTTTAGCCATTATTCTTGCCCTTCTGTACTATTTTAACAAGGTCAGTATGCGTAAAATGGTGCAGGCACAGGACTTTATAGACAATAACCGTACAACTGTACAAATCTTTATCATCGATAAAAAGCAGGAAAAGCCTTCTCCTTCTAATTTACCGAAAGCTGTTTATGAGCAAATGCCTAAAACCTCTAAAATGCGTAAAGCCAATCTGGTTCGAGCAAAAGTTGGCCCTCAGATTGTAACTCTTATTTGTGATAAACCCGTCTTCAATGTTCTCCCGGTGAAAAAAAATGTCAAAGTTGACTTAGCGGGAATCTATATCATAGGTATCACTGGCATGAAGCTTGAAGATAAAAAGAAAAAGACCCTTACCGAGAAAATGACTCTAAACCTAAATAACAAAGTATCCAAAAAATAATATGGTAATCAAAAGCCTCCTTGCGAAAGCAAAGAGGTTTTTTTATCCTTCAACATATAAAAATAACCAAAACTTCTTCACAAATCGATAAAAGCTAAAAAAGCTCTTTCTCAATAAAAAAAGACTAACACTCAAAATTAAGCTACTACAGAAAAAACCGATGCATGGAGCAATCCATAATGCATCGGTCTTTTGCATCTTATAAGTTCAAGAAATCTAGTAACTTATGTATAGTTCCAACCACCTTGATATATTCTTAGCGGTTGAGCCACCATACTCCCAGGTTTAAATAACCTGCAAAACAAAGCCATAAAATATAGGGAATTTGCAACTTTGCCGCTAACGGAGAAACCTTGCAAAAGGCTTTTGTCATTGCTAAAACCAAAAGCAGAAGCACGATCAGCCAAACAAACGCGAACAAACGCCATTCAAACGTAAAGAAAAAGAAACTCCAGCAAAAGTTAAAGGCAAGCTGGATAAAAAATAGCGTCAGCGCTTCTTTTTTTCCCTCCTTATCGGAGCAGCATACCATTGCCGCACCAATGCCCATCAATAGGTATAGCACTGTCCATGCCACAGGAAAAAGCCACGCCGGAGGGGCAAGAGGCGGTTGATTTAACACCTGATATTGGCTCATAGCCTCCATGTTTAAATACCCCGATATTCCGCCCACTATCAACGGTAATATTACTAATAACAAACAACGTAATTTTTTTTGCACATGATCCATCTCCTTTGCTCAAAAGAATACCGATTCATTCTAAGTATATTGCTCGGTTCTATTTTCCATTCTAAAAAACCAAACATTGCTTTGGTAATTTTTAGAATTTGCTATGGCATTCATGTCAAATTCGTTGTATTTTTTTTATTTGTTCTTACAGGTCAAAATTCTCTCTTTCAATGCTGCTTTCTCTTTTCCATCTAAAAAAGCAGCTTCCGCAGCATATAAAAGCATTTGAATCAAATCATCCTCAGTAAAACCCATATCATAAATGCAGTGATCATATTCCTTATCTAATGTTAAGCCGAACAATGTCATATTGTCTGTGTTAATGGTAACCCGCATGCCCAAATCATACATCTTCTTTACATAATGATCGCCATAACTCATGGTACTTTGACAGCAGACATTACTGGTGGGGCAAATCTCAAAGGTAGCCCCTTCTTCAATGGCTCTTTGACATAGGGCAGTGTCTTCATAAACATGATGTCCATGTCCCAGTCTTTTTGCACCAAAATTCAAGGCATCCTCAACAGTTTCAGGACCTTGACTATCCCCGGCATGGCAAGTAAAGGGTACTTCCAATTCTCTTGCTAAATCAAATATAGGCGCAAAATTAGAAAGGGGTACAATTCCCTCCGCCCCTGCCAAGTCAAGGGCAACCACGCCTTTGCCCAAGTACTCTTTTGTCAGTCGAACGGTTTCTAAATTCTCTGTCATATTTGCAGTCTCTGGCCCGATACTCATGGCACAAAGGATGATGCCAATCCCAATTTCAGGATGCTCTCTAAGACCGGCTTCTTTTCCCTCTAACACGGCATCAATGGCATCCCTCTGGGTCAGCCCCTTTTGGGTATGCAGTTGAGGTGCAAAGCGAATTTCTGCATAGGCAACACCCTCTTGCACTAGCCATCCAATTAATTCTCGGGTTACCCTTGTAAGGGAAGCTTTGTCCTGCAAAATTTTCACAGGAATTTCAAATCGTTCTAAGCACTCATTCACATCTTTACAGCCCTCAGGAACCATAATCAATGGAACAAAACTTTCAAAATCTTTGGCTGGCACCTCTATCCCCTGTTCCTGAACCAATTCCCATGCAGTTTCAGGTAAAATGGAACCATCCAAATGTAAATGCAAATCAATTTTCGGCAAATTGTATTTACCCATATAAAAAACCTCCTTCTTGTTTCTTTTCTAAATATATCATAACCGAAATTTCTTCTTTTTGTCAAAAATAATCCCCTTTTGCAATGGCTTTTGGCCTGACAAAAGGGGATGTTTTTCCTATTCAAAAGGTTGTTTCTGTTTCTTATTTCTTACCATGGAACAATTTTTTCGTCTGATACTTGGGCTCACAGGTCAAATTTACACCCAACTTGTGGAACATGCTCTCATCCACATTGGACAGGATGACTGAAGAATGCACCTCTGAGCATTTCAATTTTTCTAGCTGTTGTAACGCTAGGCTTGCATTTTCCTCCGTTGATGCGCTGATACACAGAGCAATCAACACCTCATCGGTATGCAAACGAGGGTTATGATTCCCAAGATTGTTGACCTTGAGCTTCTGGATAGGCTCAATAACCGTAGGAGAAATAATCTTCTCTTCCTTTGGTATTCCAGCCAACTGTTTCAAGGCATTCAACAGCATTGCCGAGGATGCACCCAATAAGGGCGTGGTTTTTCCTGTCACAATGGTGCCATCTGGCAATTCAATAGCCGCACAGGGTGCCTGGGTTTCCTCCACCCGGTTCAATGCCGCTGCAACCACAGGACGGTCAGCCACAGAAACACCTACTTGCTTCATTAACAATTCCAGTCTAAAAATAACATCCTCTTCTATATTGCCCTTTCTATGGTCACAAAGAGCATTGTAATATCTACGAATGATTTCATTGCGAGAAGCAGCCTTCACCGCTTCATCATCAATGATACAATTACCAACCATATTTACACCCATATCTGTAGGGGACTTATAGGGTGACATCCCAAAAATTTGCTCAAACATAGCATTCAGAACTGGGAAAACCTCCACATCTCTGTTATAGTTGATGGTGGTTTCTCCATATGCCTCCAGATGAAAGGGGTCAATCATATTCACATCGTTCAAGTCTGCTGTAGCCGCTTCATAAGCCACATTTACAGGGTGGCGCAAAGGCACATTCCAAATGGGGAAGGTTTCAAACTTTGCGTATCCCGCCTTAATCCCTCTTTTATGCTCATGAAACAATTGGGATAAGCAAGTTGCCATTTTTCCGCTGCCGGGCCCAGGTGCTGTAATCACTACCAAAGACCGCTCTGTTTCAATATAATCATTTTTACCATATCCCTCATCACTTACAATCAAAGGAATGTTTGCTGGATACCCTGCAATGGGATAATGCTTATAAACCTTAAGACCCAATGCTTCCAGCTTCTTTTCATAAGCCATTGCTGCAGCTTGTCCATTAAACTGTGCCAAAACAACACTGCCTACATATAAGCCATAACCACGGAAGGCATCAATCAGGCGCAATACATCCATATCATAGGTAATTCCCAAATCACCACGAATTTTATTCTTTTCAATATCTCCTGCGTTGATTACAATGACAATTTCTGCATCATCCTTCAACTGCAACAACATATTCACCTTGCTGTCCGGCTTAAAACCGGGAAGTACACGGGAAGCATGATAATCGTCAAACAGCTTTCCGCCAAACTCTAGATACAGTTTTCCGCCAAACTGCCCAATCCGTTCTTTAATTCTTTCTGACTGCATTTTTAAATATTTTTCATTGTCAAAACCTATCTGCACCATTGCATGATCCCCCGTATTTCTCGTCCATTTTTTTCACTACGGTATTCAATTATACTATTTTTTTCACTACAATACAAATATAATTTAGCATTCAACAAAATATTTTAATCCACAAAAATTCCCTTCACGACTACTTGCTTTATTATGTACAATCCCATTAAAATCACACGCCCAATTTTTCATGAAATAAATCTTTTACTCTGTTACGGAAAGACAAAATACCTCTACTTTTTTCGCTCCCTCCCGATATAAAGCACGACTGCATTCATTCAGTGTTGCTCCTGTAGTCAAAATATCATCTACCAAAAGGATACATTTGTCAGAACAATTATGAGCGTTAAAAACATTTTTAATATTTTTTTGCCTTTCTTTCGCAGAAAGCTTACTTTGGGGAGTGGTCTCTTTGGTTCTGATGAGAATATCCTTTTGATAAGGAATGCCTGTATGGAGGCTGATGCTTTGACAAAGAATTTCTGCTTGATTAAATCCTCGTTCTTTTTGTTTATGCCCATGTAAGGGAACGCCTGTTATAAAATCAATCTCATGGATCCAGTCCTCATGGTAGGAAAGGAAAAAATCTGCCATCAAACGGCCAAATACTTTTCCGTCCTCCCTTGAACCATCAAATTTAAACCGAGCTATTCCATCTCGTAAAATTTCGTAATCAAAAGCAGAAACACCTCGTTCAAATACGGGTCTGTTCTCCAAGCAAGAATGACATATTTCCCCACATTCCAATTCTCTTCCGCAAAATCTACATCGATTCCCCTTCAAATACGGAATGCTTTCCACGCAACATTTGCAAAGACCCACTTTCCATTCTTCCATAGGCAGCAATTGTCCACATAAAACACAATAAGGAGGATACAGCACATTCAAAACCCCTTGCATAAAGTCTCTCATGGCTGTACCTCCTGCTCATTCATAAAATCATATAGATTTCGTATGCGTTCAGCCAATGCTGTATATCGACCAACCTCCCGATTATTTGCTATCATGCTGTTTACCGTTTCTCGAAGACCTACAAGTACCACCAGTTCTTTGGCTCGGGTCACTGCGGTATAAAGCAAATTTCTGGTCATCAGCATGGGCGGCCCACTGTAAACGGGCAAAATCACCACAGGGTATTCACTCCCCTGAGATTTGTGAATGGTTATGGCGTAGGCAAGCTCCAGTTCCTCCAGTTGGGTAAAGTCATAGTCAACTACCTTTCCGTCATCATAGGAAACTCGCACCATTTCATTTTCCTCATCAATTTTTAGGATTCGTCCCGCATCTCCGTTATAGACCCCTAATCCTTCATCCATTCGCTTACCTTTACAGCTAAAGCAACGCCAAACAATGTTATAATTGTTTTTAATCTGCATCACCTTATCTCCCTCACGGAAGGTGGTCTGGCGAAATTCTTTTTCTTTTTTGTCAAGGGATGGCGGGTTTAACGTTTGCTGTAATACCTGATTTAGACTTTGTACGCCAAGCAGGCCTTTGCGCATAGGCGTTAGCACCTGCATATCCGCCAAACCATCATGCCCTGTGTATTTGGGCAAGCGACTTTTCACCAACTCCTGCACTGTTGATAAAACCTCCTGACCATAAGCACGGCGCATAAAAAAGAAATCCGTGCCCCCTTCGTTCAAAACAGGCTCTTCTCCTTGATTGATACGATGGGCATTCATAATAATTGCACTTTCCTGAGCTTGACGAAATACATGCTGTAAGCGAACCACCCGCAAACGCTCACTGCGAATCATATCCTTTAATACATTCCCCGCGCCAACAGATGGAAGCTGGTCCATATCCCCCACAAAAATAACCGATGTGCCGTTTTCTATAGCCCGAAGAAGTGCGTGCATCAAGTGCAAATCCACCATAGAGGTTTCATCAATAATTAACACATCCGCTTCAATAGGATCATCCTCGTTTTTATCAAAAACCTGCCTTCTATTATCATCGCTGACAAAAGTTGTGCCTAACAGCCTGTGAATTGTTTTTGCCTCAACCCCCGTTGCATCGGTCATCCGCTTTGCAGCACGACCTGTGGGTGCAGCAAGAACCACTTCCTTTTCTTCCTTTTCCAATAAACGCAGTATGGTGTTTATCGTTGTGGTCTTTCCTGTACCTGGGCCTCCGGTTATAATCAAAACACCACCACTCATTGCCTCCTGAACGGCCTGCCGTTGCTCCAGTGCCAACTGCACACCCGTCTCATTTTCCATTTGGCTAATTTGTCTCTCTAGGATTTCGAGGTCTGTTACCTCACAATCCATGGATAGCTCAATGAAGCGCTTTGCCACCGCCATTTCCGCATAATAATAAAAATTGAGATAAACAACGTCCAACCCTTCCAAATTTTCCTGCCAAATTTGGCTTTCCACCTGTAACTCCCTGATGGCATTTTCGACTGCTAACGGATGCAGTTCTAGCAACTCTACAGACTCTGTAATCAGCCTATCTTTTGGCAAAAAGCAATCCCCATTTGACGCTGCCTGATTCAAAACATATTTCACCGCAGCTTTAATTCGGTTGGGATTATCCTCGGCAATTCCTGCATTTGCCGCCATTTTATCCGCCATTTTAAAGCCGATTCCAAAAATATCATCTGCCAAACGATAGGGATTTGTTTTCACAATATCAAAAGTTCTGCCTTTATACCGTTTGTAAATCCGCATGGTATAGGCTGGGGAAACCTCAAAGCCCTGTAAAAACATCATAACCTTACGTAATTCATGCTGTTCTCTGAATATTTCAGAAATCCGCTGTGCTTTTTCGTGGGTAATTCCCTTTATTTCTGTCAGCATATCGGGTTTTTCCTCAATCACATAAAAAGCGGCATCCCCAAAGCGTTCCACGATTTTCCTAGACGTTTTTGGCCCCAACCCTTTGATTAACCCCGAGGACAAATATTTCTCCATGCCACTTTGAGAGGTGGGCATGAATTTCTCGTAAAATTGAACCTGTAATTGTTTTCCATAAACTGGATGATTGCTCCAGTTTCCTCTTACCGAAAGACTTTCTCCCGAATGAATTAGCGGAACAACGCCAACACAGGTGATTTCTTCCTCCTGTATTTCCATTGTAAACACTGTATATCCATTTTCTTTGTTTTGAAAAATAATATCTCCAACCTCACCCTTTAAAAGAACATCCTCCATGCACACCCCTCCTTTCTATGAAATGAAGTTCAGGTTTGAGAGAAACGCCCCGAGCCCCATAAGTGTATTTAAGCACTTTTGCTGTGCAAAAGCTGAAACTTGTCCCTTTCCTGACATAAACAGAATTAAAATGCCTAACCCAATCTACTTTCTATTTTTATCTACTTTTTCATTAATGAGCTTAAACTTCCCATTTAAACTCTTAAATCAATTTTATATTGCTTTGCAAAGTATTTTCATTCGATAATTAATTTCAATTCCTAAGTCCTCAAATCCTTTTTTCTGTGATAGAAAAAATTCAACAAATATCTTTTAGTATATCACAACAAAAATAAAAAGGGAACTCTCGTTCCTACATTTTTCCATAAAAAAGGATGCCGATTCTGTCAGCACCCTTTAAAACACTCTATTTAAATTCTTTCACTTCATTATTAAAACTTATCTTTGAAAACCTGAACCTTATCCAATTGTTCCCAAGGAAGGTCTAAATCAGTTCGTCCAAAATGGCCATAAGCCGCTACCTGCTTAAAGATAGGTCTTTTCAAATCAAAATTTTTGATGATCGCTGCTGGACGCAAATCAAAGTTTTTGTGTACGATTTCAGTAATTTCTTCATCGGAAATTTTACCTGTTCCGTAGGTGTTTACAAGAATCGATACGGGCTTCGCAACGCCGATTGCATAAGCAAGCTGAACTTCGCACTTTTTCGCAATACCACTGGCAACAATATTTTTTGCCACATGTCTCGCTGCATAGCAAGCTGAGCGGTCTACCTTTGTGGGATCCTTACCGCTGAAGGCACCACCGCCGTGGGCAGCATAACCGCCGTAGGTATCCACAATGATTTTTCTGCCTGTTAAACCGCTATCACCCATAGGCCCACCAATTACAAAACGACCTGTAGGGTTAATATAGTATTTTGTATTTTCATCCAAAAGCTCTGCAGGAATTACCTTCTTCACAACGTGAGCAATAATGTCCTTACGAATCTGCTCGTTGGTTGCGTCAGGGTCATGCTGAGAGGAAATAACCACAGTATCTACTCTGGCTGGCTTATCATCAATGTATTCCACGGTAACCTGAGATTTTCCATCGGGGCGCAAATAGCTCAAAGTTCCGTTTTTTCTTACCTCTGTTAATCTTCTTGTCAGCTTATGTGCCAAAGAGATGGGCAAAGGCATTAATTCCTCTGTTTCATCACAAGCAAAACCGAACATCATGCCCTGATCACCGGCACCTGTATCAAATTCGCTGTCATCTTCTCCTGTTTTTTGCTCCAAAGCCTTATCAACACCCATTGCAATATCAGGGGATTGACCATGGATAGAAGTAACAACAGCACAGGTTTCACTGTCAAAACCAAATTTTGCACGGTTATAACCGATTTCATTCAAAGTTTCACGAACAATTTTCTCTACGTCAACATATGCACTTGTGGTGATTTCTCCCATTACAAAAACAATACCTGTTGTTGTTGCTGTTTCACAGGCAACTCTGGCATTGGGATCCTTCGCCAATAGTGTATCCAAAACACCATCGGAAATCTGATCACAAATTTTATCGGGATGCCCTTCCGTAACTGATTCGGATGTAAATAATCTTCTGCTCATTTTTATTCCCTCCTGTAAAATATAAATAATTGTCTTCGTGAATAGAGTGCAGGGAGAGATGCTTGGCTATACAGACAATCGTTCAACAAAAGCTGCATGCCTTAAACCAAATTTTTGGTATAAAAAAAACCCTAAACAGGGTTTGTTATTACATTCTCATCTTCCGTTTGAACCAAACGGGGGAATTGGCACCGATGCGCGGAAACGCCGGTTGCCGGGTGTCATAGGGCCCTGTCCCTCAACCACTCTTGATAAGTTCTCTATTCACTTATGTAATCCGGATTATAGCATCCTTTTTATCATCTGTCAATATGAATAGCCCATAAAAATGAATTCCCTATCAATTTCATATGAAATTACAGATATACCTTTAATTCCTTGCCCCAAGCTTCAATTAATCGGTCCAAATTCCATACCGCGTTGGCTGGACTGGTGGAGGGTAATTGAACCATGGGAATCCCTGTTATTTTCTGCTGATGCTTCTGATATAGACGAAAAGCGGTTCCTCCATTACCAAATATAGGAATCTTCCCCGTTGTTTGGAAAATGGAGCTCAAATCGGTAGGTACAACGTTGCGTATGGAACTATCGCTGCTTCCCTGAATATCGCAACTCCCAATCACATCATAAAGAGCAATACCTTGAGCTAATAAAAAAGCTCTTTTTTCTTCATTGTTTTGGGGAACGGCAACTCCTGTTACCCCCGCCAAAACCTTCCAAAAGCGGTTTTGAGGATGGCCATAATAAAATTGATTTTCCCTAGACTTCAAAGATGGTGCGGTACCAAGGATGAGTACCTTACTGTTTTGATTGCAAACGGGTAAAAATTTCTGGGTTACCCGTTCCCAAGGAATTTCCTTCATTTGACCGCCTCCCTTTTACACCTGTGCTTTTTTCCATTCCCGTAACCAGACCTTATCCTCAGAAGAAACCCGAAAAGACTCGCACGCCTTCTGCACAAATTTTGTCTTAACCGAAATAGAAAGTTTTGTATTTTTCAGATACTCCCGTACCATTTCCGGATTTTTGGCCCAAGCCGTTGCCAATAACCAAGCCTGTGCCATCTCTATATAATAGAAATCAGAGGTCACACCATCTGTTAATTGTAAAACCTCCCGGAAGTAAGGCTCTTTTAAATAATAATTCAGCATAATAATCAGCCCTACCCTTATAACCCAAGGATTTTCTGCCAAAAGATATCCCTTTGCATGTGTAAACAAATCTTCTTCATTTTTTCTGGCAATCTTCTTTAAAGAAGCACAAAACCCATCACAATGAGCCCAGTTTTCCACAAATTCGTATGCAAAGGTATCACAATAACCCGAAAACTCCTCAAACTCCATGGTAATTTCCGTTGCCACCAGTCCGTATAACATACGTTCTTCATAAGTATTCTTCCCGCAGGTGCCAAAAAAATTCCTTCCAGCCGCTTTTGCCACTTCCTTTGCTTTTTGACGTAAAAGAGGTGAACGTATTCCTATAACAGGCAAAGCAGTACGCAGAAGTTTTTCATGAAACAAACGGTACTTTTCATCCTGCAAAACCAATAGCTCCTTGTAAAACATATTATAATCGTCAGCTGACCATTTTGTCTCCGTCATAAAACCACCCTTTGCTTTTATTTTTTATACAAAGAACAAGCGGCTTTCTTGTGGGAGAAAGCCGCTTGTCCTTAAGGGTCGTCATTGCCATATAACGAAAACAATTGGGGGGCGTTTTCGCTATATTCGGTAAGGCAACAACAAGAAGAGATGAAAAGTTTGATTCAAAATAGTTTGACGTTAGGAGAAAGCATCAAACTACAGAAACAAGCAAACCAATTTTTGCCAAAAACGGCAAACTATCTAAAAAAGGCGTCAAAACATATTATTGTCTTGCGACGCCCTAGTCGTAGCCACACATTTATATTGCATCATTTTTCCCTTCTTGTCAATGAAAAATTTTTCAAATTAAAAAATTTTTACATTAATTAGGTGAATTCACTAAAACCATTGTCAATTTTCTTTTTTTTTGTTACCATAATAAAAAACAGCTTAGGGAGGGGATCCATTTGAAAGTTCAAGAATCAATGGAAGACTATCTAGAAACAATTTATGTGTTGGAAAAGCAAACAGGCTATGTACGCTCAATCGATATCGCTACCGCCCTAGGTTTTAGCAAGCCCAGTATCAGTAACGCTATGAAAAAATTGAAATCAAGCGGTTATATTGAAATGGAAGAGCGGGGCAGCATTAGGTTAACAGAAAAAGGTAAAGAAGTTGCCATGGGCACCTATGCCAGACATTGTGTCATTTCCGAATTACTGATATGTTTGGGGGTTTCAAAAGAAACCGCATTAGATGATGCCTGCCGCATTGAGCATGTAATCAGCGAGGAAACCTTTGTCTGCCTAAAGAATTACCTAAAACCAAAACACATAAACGAATAGGTAATTCAAATCAAACCCAAATGAAAAGAATATGGGAAACCAATAGATGTAGAGGGTGCCAAAAACATTGGCATCCTCTATTGTTCGCGCCAATTTTAGCCCATCAGACTTTTATTTCACCCTCTAATGGGATCCAATATCCCTTGGAAAATGTTCCGTTTCACTCCTTTGAGCTTTCTCAGGCTATCATAGGCACAAATAGAAGTCTTATCGAGAACAAATGGATTAGATATAAGCGTTAGATATACGAAAAATGCCCAATCCTACAGGTTAGGATGGGGCATTTTTCGTTTCAAGATATCTTTATTTCACTATTTTCACTCTTTTAGAAATAACTTCTTTTTCTTTCGGTGCAGGCTCCTCACCAATACCACCAAAAGGCATCTGAGCAATCAATAAATAACTTTCAGGCAAGTCAAACAGTTCATGCATTTTTTGGTCAATCACAGGATTATAATGCTGTAAAGATGCACCAATTCCCATCTCCCTTAATTCACTCCAAATGCTGATTTGAAGCATTGCGCTGGCTTGCATTGCCCATGCTGGGAAATTTGCTGCATACAAAGGAAATTTCTCCTGAAGACCTTTTACCACGTCTTGGTCGTAAAAATAAAGAATTGTTCCGGCGCCTGCTTTAAAACTATCAATTTTTTCTCTGGGAACCTTTCCTTCAAAAACATCATAGATTGTATCCCATAATAAATTCTGTTTTTCTTCTAAGGCAACCACCACACGAGAACTTTTCATATTAAACGCATCGGGTACCAGCTCTGTCAAAGTTTCAATTGTTTGAATCACCTGTCCACTATCAACGGGAAGTTTTTTATTGATGTTGTAATAACTTCTTCTTTTTTCCAATGCTTGTATCATACTCATATCCATTCCTCCTTGGTTTTCTAAAATCTTATTATTTGTCATATTTCATTTCTTGTTGCAAGAAAGTACCTTGCCGTAATTGTGCAAATGCTTTTTGCAATTCATCCTTTGTATTCATTACAATAGGGCCACCCCATGCGATGGGCTCTTTCAACGCCTTTGAACTGATAAATAATACTTGGGCGTCTTTATCGGTGTTTTTTATTTCCACGTGTTCTCCAGAAGTAAGCTTTGCCGCTGTCTTCTCCTTCACCAGCTCCCCACCTATCGTAACTTCTCCCACCAATGTAAAAATCAAAACCGAGCAGTCTGTTTCTGTATCGATGGATACAGAAGCATTGGGAGAAAGATGAATATCATAATAATCTAAAGGTAAATAACCACTACTGAAACCTTGTTTACCTTTGTACTGCCCTGCAAGAAGTCTTAGCTTTCCATTCTCGATGGAAAATTCTTCAATCTCATGATTCTTAATGCTTTGGTAGGCAGGTGTTGTCATTTTATCCTTGGCAGGTAAGTTCAGCCATAACTGCACACCAAGCATTCTTTCCGATGCCGGCAGTCTTTCTTCATGCAAAATTCCTGAGCCTGCCGTCATCCACTGAACCTCTCCATCAGAAATGGAATCTTCATTTCCTAAACTGTCTTTATGCACCATCTTCCCGCGATATATATAGCTGATGGTCTCAATTCCTCTATGGGGATGCATAGGGAATCCGGCAATATAATCCTGGGGATTTATACTGTCAAAGGAATCTAACATCAAAATAGGGTCATATTCCGCTGTTGTTTCTAAACCCAAAACACGAACCAGCTTCACCCCAGCTCCATCCTGGGTTCTAAATCCTGTAACCTGACTCTTAATTTTTCTCTCCATTGATCTCATCTCCAAACTTTTTTAATAAAGTGGCCAATTGTTCCTTTTCCCCTTCCGTCCAGAGGGACATCGTCTCAATAATTCTTGCTTCATTTCTTGGATAAACCTCTCCAATGAGTTCCTCTCCTCGGGGGGTAATATGAAGGATGCATCGTCTTTTATCCTTCCTGTCTGTTTCCCGAATAAGGTAACCCCTTTTTTCAAGATTATTTATAATAAGAGGCATGGTTCCACTGGAACTCAATATTCTCTCTTGAATTTCACCAATCGTTGCATCACCTTTGTGATATAAAGCCTCCAACACGGCAAACTGACCCATGGAAAGCTTATACTCTGTGAAAATCTTAGCGGATTGGCGGTCAATATAGTTAATTGCCCGATGAAGACCGATTAAGATTTTCAACTCTACTTTTGCCATTTCCTCACCTCTAATATCTCTATGTAGATATATATTACTCTATATAGAGATAATTTGCAATGCTTTTTTATATTTATCTCGTTTTTTATAAAAATTATCCATTTATATAAAAAAGTAGCCACCTTATGGCGGCTACTTTACACATATTTTTTATATAATCTACTTATTGAAAATAGGAATACCCATAGAGCTTCCCGTCCTCTAGCTTCCCGTCATGGCGATACTCAGCCATTTCCGAAACTGTTACCAGCTGATATCCCTGTTTTATCAAATAGGGCACAAGTTTTTCTGTGGCCTCAGCACTGGTCTCATAAATCCCATGCATTAAAATAACCTTTCCATCTAAGTCTCCTTCGCTGCGAATTACCTTCATAATCGCATCCGGGCTTTTTGTTTTCCAATCCAGTGTATCTATGGACCAAGTCACCATAGCCATAGGGATATGTTTCTTCACAGTATCGTTGCAATTGCCATAAGGAGGTCGGAATAATGTAGGTTCAAAGCCCACAGAATTTTGAAATGCCTCTGCCGTCTTTTTTACATCCTCACTAATGGCCTCTGCAGAAAGGGTATTAAAATTCTTGTGGGAATAGGAATGACTACCAACCTCGCACCCCAAAGCCAGTTCCCTTTTTACCGTATCAGGATAGGCCTCAACTAATTTGCCTAAGTCAAAAAATGTGGCAACGGCATTGTATTTTTCCAAGGCATCCAAAATCCGTTCCGTTGATGCAGGTTTGGGGCCATCATCAAAGGTCAACGCCACCATAGGCTTGGTGGGATCAACGACCCGTGTAACCTTTTCCGTAGGTTCCTCTACCTCGGGAGCCTTCTCCTCCACCACAGGAGGGGCCTCTATGCCAACTCCATTCAGTAAACCCGCCAGCTCGCTGTATGGAACCAAAAGTTCCACTCTTCCAAGGCTGCCTGGGAAAATATCATAACGTTCAAAGAACAGTAACACGCCTTCATCATTTAAGGCAAAGCGATTAAAACGTCCAGCATCCGGTGCCAAGGTTTTTCTATAGTCACCGAAAATTCTGTCTTTGTAAGGCTCATTCTCTGTAAAATAGTGAATGACATATGCAGAGATCGCTTCCAAAAAACCATCTTTTCTCAAAGAATCCTCGCTAATTCGTTCTCCTGTTTTCGTATTAAAATGGAAAATGTGAACACGCTCTACCGTATTCGTTTTCTCCTCTGTGGGAGAAATTTTTTGCTCTATCTCTTGTGTTTCATAAAAAATAATACAAATTTTATCTTCACTGACTATGTAACTATCATAATCCAAATATAAAAAGGAATTACAGTCTTCTTGAGATAGTCTCTTTTTTTCCTTTTCATCCATCAGGTCATACTTCTGTGCAAACTCCGTCTTTAGCTCATCAATAAACTGTAAAATCTGATTATCAATGGCTTCATTAGACAAATGCGGATATGTTAAAACATAAGCAAGAGGAGCCGCATATTCAATTGTCGATTCCTTCTCACCAATAAGTTGAGACCTTTTGGGTTCCACAGGTCGTATCGGCCCGGCCTGTAACATCAGCGGTTCGGCTGCCGCAACAGTATTTCCACGTCCACAGCCACTTACCCCTAGGGCAACCGCCATTGCCAAAAGGCAAATTGTCCATTTTCTTCTCTTCATTTTTCATTCTCCCATCTAAACTTTATTTCCAGCAAGGGTGAACATACTGTCCTTTATCTTTCGTCTTTTTGCCATATTGAATTGCACCCTTTGGACATCGATTCACGCAAGCCAAACACATATTGCATTGCGCCTTCGTCCATTGAGGAATCCCATCGATTAATTGAATACAATTGTCTGTACATATTTTTTCGCAAAGGCCACAGTGGATACAACCGTCATTGGCGTAGAAAGGCTTTGTCTTTGTTCCATAACGCTGAAAAATCGGATTAAACAATACAGTTAAAAGCCTGCTTACTTTGCCCCTTTTTACACGATAAAACTTTCTGTTTTGTTGTATCACCGAATCTAAAATTCGCTCCATGGTTTTCTGCGCTTCTTGCAAAAAAGCATTCTGTTTTGCCAAGGTATCCACCTTGAACATAATCACAAAGTTATCTGGCATAACCACAGAATAGCCACTATCCATGGTTATCCCCTTTTGACTTAAAGCATCATTTAAAATATTCATGGTGTTCCCTGCCGTTGCACCACATGTACAAATCCCATAGGTATAAGGCTGCTTGTCACAATGAATCACCAACTTTTTTATAAAATCCAGAACCATCTTAGGCGGTGCCCAGGCATACACAGGAAAAACAAATCCCAGCTTCTCATCCTCGCGAAATTGAAACTCTGTTTCTTTATTTTTCATGGCTTGAGCAATATCAACCAGATCCTCATTTAAATGATCCGAAAAAAAACGAGCAACTGCATAGGAATTTCCTGTTCCTGTGAAATAAAAAATCATTTCTTTGCCCCCTTTTGTTGTTTGTTTTATCATAACATATTTTTATAAGAAGTAATTGAAGATTTTATTAAATTTTGTAACATTTCGCTGACGATTTTTTCCATTATATGCTTAGTTTTATTGTTTTCTTTTCCTCCTTATGTTACACTTTTTTTAACGAAAATTACAAAAAGGAGACATATTATGCTTGAAAAAGCAATGATTCTTGCTGCTACAGCTCACATGGGCCAGCTTGATAAAGGCGGAAATCCTTACATTTTACATCCCGTGCGTGTTATGCTTAGATGTAATACTTTAGAGGAAAAAATTGTGGCTATGCTTCATGACACATTGGAAGATAGCGACTTAACTGCTGACGATCTTGTGAAGGAGGGCTTTTCAAAAGAAATTGTTGATGCAGTGGTTACCCTAACTAGAAAAACGGAAGAAAACTATATGGAGCATATTCAAAAGGTTTCAAAAAACCCCTTGGCTACAACCGTTAAGCTTTCTGATTTGGCTGACAATATGGATTTAAACCGCCTACCCGGTTTAACCCCTAAGGATTTTCAAAGATTGGAGCGCTATTTACGTGCCAAACTAATTTTAGAGGAAGCCCAGAAAAACAGAGCTGTCTTGAAATAACATCTGAAAACTTGAAAATTTTAGATTTCCTCGACTTCAGAATGATTCACTTTCATGCATTTTTACTCTTAAAAATTTCTTAGAAAACTATCTTTACTTACACACGTATTATGTTAAGATATGGAGACAAGGAGGGATTTTATGAGAAAAGAAATGCGCCGCAAAGACAGATTGGTTACAGAAGATATGGCAAGAGAAATTATGCAAAAAAGCGAATATGGCATGCTATGTACAGTAGGTTCCGATGGATATCCCTATGCAATTGCTGTCAGCCATATTTTGCATGAAAATTGCATCTATTTTCATTGTGCATTAGAAGGACGAAAGCTTGAAAATATAAAGGACAACCCCAAGGTTTCCATGAGCTTCGTCAGTAAAGCCCATGTTGAGCAGGAGAATTATACCGTTCGATACGAAAGTGCTGTTGCAAAGGGAACTGCCAATATAGTTGAAGACGAAGACGAAAAATTGTATGCTTTAAAATTGATTTGTGAGCGTTACAGCCCTGATATGCTTGCAAACCATCTTGACTACATCCAACCCCGACTAAAACGTACCGGTGTATGCCGCATTGATATTGAACATATTTCAGGAAAAGTAAACAGTAGATAGTCATAAACAATATGAAAAAAACGGTGGCTTTCATAAAAGAAAACCACCGTTTTTTTATTGTACCTATGCAATCACTTCAGAGCAATTCTACAGAAAATATGCACTTAATATGCATAGCTTTTTATGAATTTCCCTCAGCAATTAATTGTCGTTCATAATACCCATTTTATCAAAAAAATAGAAAAGTAAGCTTAATGCCATGGCAACCAAAGCCGCAAGAGACATCCCTCTTAATGCAACTGTGCCAAGATTAATTGAAATCCCGGATAAACCAACAACGAAGATTACAGATGTTAAAGCAATATTCTTTGATTTATCATAATTAACCTTGGAGTCAACAAGAATTCTCAAACCTGAAGTACCAATCATACCGTAAAGCAAGAAAGAAATACCTCCAATTACCGCACCAGGTATTGTGCCAATTAATATTGTCAGCTTTCCAATGAAAGAGCAAATAATAGAAAGAACTGCAGCCCCTGCAATAACACGAACACTATACACCTT
>JABNAD010000381.1_pt1 | contig 28286 bp, 22 predicted proteins | sample 7240381 | NCBI WGS metagenome assembly JABNAD01 (sample SAMN11332834, study PRJNA596920) | anaerobic digester metagenome | biome: digested sludge; isolation source: digested sewage sludge-derived enrichment culture grown on H2/CO2 | place: Germany: Goettingen
TCCTAATACTGTGTGTGTTTTCATAATCTCAAATTCTTCCAAGGTTAGTTTTCCAGGTTTTAGTAGAATTGCATCAGGAATGCCAACCTTTCCAATATCATGTAAAGGAACGGCGTTCACAAGTTGTTCTATTGTTTTCTCATCCAAAAGGTGTGAATATTTCGATTTTTTCGCCAAATAGAGGCATAATTTCTGGGCATATAATTTTGTCCTTTGCAGATGATTTCCTGTTTCATTATCCCGAATTTCTGCAAGGCTAGACATGGCCATGATGGTTATTTCCTGTAAAGCTGTTACTTCTTTTGTTCTTCGTTTGACTTCATCTTCAAGATATTGATTCCTATTTTTTAGAATATCATTCGCCAGTTTAGCTGATAAATGGGCCCTAATTCTAGATAAAAAAATTTGGGGATTAACTGGCTTTGTTATGTAATCAACCGCACCAAGATTTAGGCCTATATTCTCATCTTCAGGCTCGCTTTTAGCGGTAAGAAAAATTACAGGAATGTCTTTCAAGGCCTCATTCTCTTTTAACCTACGACATGTTTCATAGCCATCCATAATCGGCATCATAACGTCCAGTAATATAATATCCGGTGGCTCTTCTGTAATCAGCTTTAATGCCCGATCTCCATTTAAAGCAATTCTCACATGATATTGGTCCTTTAATAATTCCGAGAATAAAGTGATATTATCCGGTATGTCATCAACAACCATAACGGTATATTTTGTATCACTATCTCTAGTATTCATTTGTCCCCCTCCATTTCCGAAGTACAACCTCAGCTTCATCAAATTCATATCTTGCGATATAAGCATCTATTGTTTGAAATAAATCTTCGCCTAATATATTTCTTAGGGCAGGATTTATTTTATTAAAATATGCTATGCTTTCTACATCTCCTTTTTCCAGCATCCCTGCTAGCTTAAGAATGATTTCATCTGTGTTTTCGTTATATATCTCTTCTGTAGAAATAACTTGCTCTTTTTTTGTAGCCGCCAACACAATTTCAGCAGAAACTTTTTGAAATTCATGAGCCACTGCTTCTGCTGCTACTTTCAAATCATTAAGAGGACAATGCAATTCAGCCATTCTTTCAAGCTCACTAGAAAGTTGATATACCTTTGTGGCGCCAATATTACCAGAAACTCCTTTTAGCTGATGGGCTTGGTTTTGTAGCAATACATAATCTTCTAAATTGTTTTTTATTTTTTCTACAATTTCTATCTGTTCTGTTGCAAAACTATAAAGAAGTTTATCATACAGATCCTTATTGCCTGAAAGACGGTATATTCCCATTTCAGTATCTACTCCATAAATAGCATCACAAGAATTATCTCTGTTTTCTTCTGATTTATCAGGGTGGATTTTTGGATAGTCTTGCAAATTTGAAGTATTCTTTGTCTTTGCCCATTTCGCAACCATTTCCATCAGCAGTTCCGGATCAATGGGTTTGGCAATATGATCATTCATACCTGCTTGATAGCATTTCTCCTTTTCCTCATACATATTTCTGGCAGTCATTGCAATGATAGGAATTTGGGCGTCTATTTCACGTATTTGTTTTGTGGCTTCAAATCCATCCATTTCAGGCATTTGAATATCCATGAAGATTAAGTCATAGGTGTCTGTTTCATTTTTAAAACGTTGCACTGCTTGGTATCCGTTATTTGAGATCGCTACTTTGCAACCTTGATTCTGCAAAAGCTCGCAGGCAATTTGCTGATTTACCTCATTATCTTCCGCTAAAAGAATACGAACACCATGTAAAGATGAAATTGTTTCATATTGGGGTACTTCTTTCTGGGATATGGAGAGATCTTTGGCAAAGATATTTACAATTGTATCATACAAACTCGATTGGGAAATGGGTTTGGTTAAAAAAGCAGCTATACCTAAACCTTGTGCGGACTTCTTCATTTCCTCCAAATCATAAGCAGTAACCAGTATTACCAAGGGCTTCATTTTAATTTCAGACATTGCATTTATGCATTTTACCGTCTCCATACCGTCCAATTCCGGCATATTCCAATCGATCAAAAGTAGTTGATATGGTGATTCAGAGCCATTCTTTTGTATTAATTCGATTGCCTGACTACCAGATGCAGCTAATTCCACTGTGGCACCCAGATTTTCCATGTATTCTTTCATGATTTCTCCTGCCATAGGGTTATCATCTACGACTAGTGTTTTAATTTTTTTGATATCTTGAATAGTGATATATTTTTTTAAGGCAGTGGTTTCGCCAATATCGAACCAAGCTGTAAAAGAAAATGTGCTTCCTACATTTTCTTCACTTTCCAGCCACAGCTTTCCGTTCATCATTTCCGCCAAAGTCTTACTAATTGTAAGACCAAGCCCAGTTCCGCCATATTGTCTTGTGATTGTGTTATCAGATTGCGTGAATGCCTCAAATAATTTTTCCTGATTTTCTTTGGATATCCCAATACCGGTATCAGATACACGAAACTTTAAACAAACTTTCTTTTCTTTTTGCGCTTCTTGTGTTACATCAATGCGGATTTCGCCGGCATGAGTAAACTTAACAGCGTTGCTCATCAGATTCGTAATGATTTGCCCGAGGCGTAAGGGATCGCCAATAATGTGTACTGGTATATCACAAGGAAGATGATAAATGACTTCTAAATTTTTCTCCCTGGCCTTGGGTATCAAAAGTTCAATGGATTTTGAGAGCACTTCATCTAAATTAAACTCCAGATGCTCCATTTTTAACTTTCCAGCTTCTATCTTTGAAAAATCCAAAATATCATTGACGATACGAAGGAGGGAAGTGGCTGCATTGTTTATCTTGGAGAGATAATCTCTTTGTTTATCTGTTAATTGGGTTTGTAATGCCAAATAAGACATTCCTATTACCGCATTCATTGGGGTTCTGATTTCGTGGCTCATGTTTGCTAGAAACATAGACTTTGCTTCTGTAGCGGCATTGGCTCGAATGAATGCATTCTGTAGTTCCATTTCCTTTTCTTTCAGCTCTGAAATATCAGTCAGAATGCCAATATAGCCACCAATGTCTCCATTGGAAGTATAATAGGCATTAACACAATATAACAGCGCTGTATCTTTTCCACTTATGTTTGAGACAATTTGACGAATTGTAGGTTTTCCAGTTTTTACTGACTCCTGACGCATTTCAGTAAATCTTTGGTATTTAGGTACATCCATCCAAGGGGTATCTTTGAGATTTAATCCATGATGTAGATTGGTATCCGTTTGATATACCCTTGTAAATTCTGAATTTGCCCCAAGGAAAATATCATCTTTGTCAACATAAAATATAGAACTTGGAATTACATCAATCAACTGGCTGATGAAGCGGCTTTGATCATCAAGGGTATTTTTTAAAAGCAGAGCTTCAGTGATATTTTCTTTGATACTCACATAGTAGGAAGTTTCGCCATTCTCACCGATAATAGGGGAGATTACTGCGCGTTCATAGAACTCATTTCCATTTTTATCAATATTTGTGAATTCTCCAATCCATTTTTCACCTCGAGTTATATTTTTCCACAGGGTTTTATATGTATCAGGCTGATTCTTATTTGATTTCAAAATACGGGTATGCTTTCCAATTACTTCATCTAAAGTATATCCTGTTACTTCTGTAAAATAGGGGTTTACATATTTAATGTTGCCTTGTTCATCTGTTATTACAATAGATAGGGGAGACTGTTCAATTACGCTGGAGTACAAACGAAGCTGTTCATTTTCTTCTTTTTTTAGATGAAGTTTTAATTCGGAAATGCTTAGTTGTTTCACTCTTTTTGCGTATTTTTCCATCATCCACAGAATGCAATGAATGATTATGGCAACAGTAAAGCCTAATATTCCATCTTCTTGGTGATTTATGAAGGCAGAAAAAGCAGTTAAGATAAAAAGAAGCATATTTCCCAAATAAGCTATGAGAAATCTTTTTCTTGTAGCCTCACAGGTAATGAATCCAATCACTGCCAAAAATTGAATTTGGACAAGGACTCCATTGAGCACCACTGTGTTTATCTGCGTTTTTCCTATGGATATAGTCTCCTGATATAAAACATAAGACATTAATAGAAAAGAACTAAAATAGAGGGATAGATAAATTCCTGTTGCAATTTTTTTAGCAAATTTTTTTTCCTTTGTATTGTTACTTTCATTCATGGTGATCTAACTCCCTTCCAAGCACTAGATGATTTTTGTAGAACCTTTTTACTTTAAATAGTATTATTTTTATGTATTACTTTTGAATGAAAGCATCTCACAAGTCATAGAATTGAGAGTTTCTCATAGTTTTGAAAAAGATATTAGCTATGCCGGAGGGTTCTGGTCAACGGCTTTAATTCTTAGACAAATAAATAGTTATTTGGTATGATTTGGGCTTGTAGATTAATTTTACCAAAAACTTGTTGTTCTTGTCTATTTAATATGCAAATGATTTTCTAAATAATTAGATTTATTAATGGGATAATAAAATTTCACATCAGGGCGAATGAATTACGGATAATTAAAGAGAGGTTATTTATAGCATATGAACCATTCACGGATTTGATTGTTTCAAAATTTTATGCAAGTATATTTTAAGCAAGTATATTTAAAGCGGTATACTTACTTACATAAAAAAAGTAGGCGAGGGGTCATATCCTGCCTACTTAGTAGTATTTAAGATTTCTTATTTATCTTTGTATCCACCACAAAAATCCACTGTAACATAAAGGTCTTTTCCTTTTTGACTAACACCAACACCTACAGAATCCATAGTAGGGTCAAGCAAGCTTTGAAATTGGGCAGCTGTTCTAATCCATTGGTGATAGATATTGGTAATGTCACCTCTGTGCTTGGCAATGACTTCGGATGCACTAGTAAAAGCGATTTTTTCATTTAAAATTCTTGTGAATGGAGTGCTACCATCGGTTCCTGTATAGTCAAGATAATTATTATCTACCATATCCTTGCTGTGTGCCAATGCAACACTTGAAAGTTTCGGAACGTTTGTCAAAAGTGGCAGACCTTGCTCCTTTCGCTTTACCTGAATTAAATCTAGTAACTGAGTTTCTAAGGTTTCTCGCTCTGAAATCGTTAAGCCACTTTTCTCATTGTTGCCCAAAGTAAATGATCTTTCTTGCAACAAAATACCTCGAATGGTTCCCTCATAATCCAGAGGGATGCTGGCATAGGTTGTATCTGTTTCTACGATGCCGCTATGCTCAACCAGACTGATATAATTTAGCTGTTTTATGTTTGCAGAAGTACCTTCACCATTGGTGCCAAGATAAGAGAAATATTTTGTAGGAACAAAAATCTCTACTACCTTATCATCCATTAATGTCACGAAAAAATAATTTTCATAATCATTTAGATAGATATATCTTTTTAGAGCATAAACGGTTGTATCAATTCTACTGGGTTCTCCCCAATTTTCTTTCAACTGTTTTGTGGTCTCCCCAAGAAAAACAGCTTTGTCTTTAATATAGACTGTTTCGTAAATATTTAAGCTTTTTTGCAAGACTTCTGAGGAGGAATTGGTTTTTTCCGGTACGGTTTCTACAACTTCTTTCGAAGGCTGTTTGTTTTCATTAGTTGTTTCATTTTTGACATCTGCGGGCGTGGCTTTCTTTTCTGCATAATGGCATATTTTTACCAAACCAATGACTGCTTCCTGAAAGGTTAAGCCTCTCATAGGATAAAATTTACCGTCGTCATCTCCAACCAAGATGCCTGCATTCTTGATTTTGCCAATGACTTCAATAGAAGGCTTCTCTAAATTAGAAATATCAGAGAAAGCATATTTTTCTGTTCCTGGGTCTAAGGCGAAACCCCAGAGTTTTAAAATTCGATTAAGCAGTATAGCCAGTTGTTCACGCGTTAAGTTATCATTAGGCTTAAACTTTGTTGGTTCTGTTCCGCTAATGATTCCAGCTTCATAAGCTGCGATAACTGATGGATTATTACAGTCCGTAAAGGGACTTTGGCTTTTCGGAACCAATTTTTCTCCTTTGCTGTTCTCGTATAGAAGCACCACAATTTTACAAAATTCAAGTCTTGTAATTTCTCTTTTGGCATCCAGAAGGTTCTCTTCCGTAATCAATCCTTGATTATATGCAAACTCCATGGAGACTTTTGCCCATGGATCAGCATTTGTCACGATTGCCCCAAAGACGGGCATGGTGCCACTCATTGCCATAAGCAGCATCATAATTAGTGCGACAAACCGCTTCATGCTATCATCCTTTCTGTTTTTAATTTCAAACCTTTTTTGAGCTATATCAATATTGGAGGAAGTAGATTACTCCTTCAATAGGCTCTACAGAGCAATTTTTTGCAAAGAAGGATTGGTCATATTCTTATCTGAACTTTAGGAAAATATTCCTCAAATACAAAAAAACGGTATAATTATGATGAAAATAAGAATATTTTTGTATGATATTTTATTAATCTCGTTTGCTTATAAAACTATAGTAATACCATACATATCAACCATTAGGTAAGATAAATAAACTCTCATGATTACTTGTTTTTCTTGATATAGGCCTTAATTTTTTTATTTTGCAAGGGCGTTTAGGCCTTTAAATCACTTTATAACAAAAAAATCGGCAAAATCTATGAATATTATACCATAATATCCAAAAAACGCAAAAAAAAATAAATGGTAACTTTTCCCTATGGGAATTAAGAATTAGGATGAAACCAAAACAAATAGGGATGGGATTGTCCCATCCCTATTTTTCAAGAGAAATGAAAAATAGTCAATTATAAGATTATAATGAAGATACAGGTTAAATATTTCAATCAAGAGAAGGGTTTTTGGATTGCCTACTTTGTTCCATTGTTCCTGGGGGAGAGGTCTTAATTCTAAAAATAAAATAATAATATTTAAATAAAATCAAAAATACAATGAATCCTTTACCATAGGCGTTGTGCATCATAAGAAAAGCGAATATAAGCATACAGGATACAGGAATTAAGATACAAAGTTTTGTTTTTAATGTCATTGAGCGGTTTTTCTCAAAGCTTTCCAAGTTATTCTTATAGATTTTAGTTGCTTTAAACCATCTGTTGAAACGTTCTGAGCCTTTGGCGAAGCAAAAAGAAGCCAAAAGTAAAAATGGAGTTGTAGGCAGAAGGGGAACAACCACACCAACTGCACCAATGCCGAAAAATAAAAAACCCAACCCAATAAATATGTATTTCAGTTTGATCATCTCCTTAAAATTTTAGAATGAATCAAATGGCTCATGGCGGCAACAGGATGATAGAGAAGCATCCTGGGGCCGGAAAAAGCCATTACAACTTTTATTTTTTCCCGCATGGAAACATTATAGCAATGAACTTTGCAAATACTGCAAAAGGTTTTTGTTTCCATGAAAGGACAGTGTTCAATTTTTTGATAAGCATAAGAAAGAAGTTTTTCACACTCTTCACATAAACATACTGATGTTTTGTGTTTTTTAACACAAAATAATTTTATCATGAAAAGGACCAATTTTTTTTCTTTATTTATTTTTATATGATTCATAAAACCCTAGGAAGCAGTTTCAAATTCAAAAAAGCTTCAGAAAGCTTGTTCCACTTTGTGTAGCTGAGCACAAACCCTCTCTATAAAGTCCTGCGCTTTGTCAGATTAATTTTTAAGTGGTACTTTTTATAATAATCTTTTTTGTATTTTGAAATCTGCAGTTCCTAGCTGAGGCGCCCCCTTTCTGCTGAAAAAATTTTTGAAGCAATGCCTAAAGTTGATTTTCTATGGGAAACCAAAAGGATTGTGACATTTTGGGCTTCATAAAGGGATTTTAAAATAATTCCTTCATTTAAACTATCAAGATTACTTGTGGGCTCATCCAAAAGCATAAACGGCGCACCTGAGAGAAAGGCTCTTGCCAAACCAATTCGTTGTTTTTCCCCCCCAGAAAGCTTGTCCCCCAATTCTCCGATGGAGGTATCATAGCCTTTTGGTAGTGTCTCCACAAAGTCGTGGAGGGAGGCTTTTTTCGCCGCTGTAATTATTTCTTCTTGTGTAGAATCGGCTTTTGCAAGGCGAATATTATTACCAATGGTATCATGAAAAAGATAGGTTTCTTGTGTACAGTAGCTTTCACTGTTACGCAAGGATTTTGTATTGATTTCCTCTATCTCTGTATCAGAAAGTGTAATACTTCCTGTGCTTTTATCCCAAAACCGCATGAGAAGCTTTAATAGGGTGGACTTTCCACAGCCACTTTTTCCATGAATCCCAATGATATTTCCATTTGGGATATCAATAGAGAGATTTTCTAATATTTTTTCTTCACCGTAACCAAAGGTCAGGTTTTTGCATTGAGCGTCATAAAAAATAATATCTTTTCCATCCGTTTTTTCTACAACTTCAGGTGTTTCCTCCAGAAGTGAAAGAACACGTTCTCCACTTGCTAGGGTATGGGCCAGATTATTGGAGAGATTACTTAAGGCAACAACAGGGCCAAAGGAGCTCATAAGGGTCACTGTTGCAAGTAAGGACTTTTCAAATGACAGAATCCCTTTAGAAAAAAGTGTCATTGCTGAAAAAAGCATGATTGCCGTAAATGCAAGGATTGCGATTTCAGTAATTGCTTTTGTAAAACCTTCGGCATATTTTAATTTCTTCTGTTTATCTGACAAAACATTTGTAATGTCATTGATTTCATGCAGACGAGTTACTGTTTGACCATATTGGATAAGTTCATCAAGGCCACGCAAGCTTTCCAAAAAAGAAGAGTTTAGATTGCCAATCGTATTGCGGTAATCCATTCCAATATTTTTTATTTTTTTACCATTTCGTAACGGGATGATGGCACCAACACAAAAATAGGAAACAGCGGCGATAGCCCCAAGAATGGGTGAGAGGCTTCCTATAAAGATTACAAAAAGCATAGAAGTAATGATGCCAATTGCAATAGGGGAAATGGTGTGGGCATAAAAAACCTCTAGCAATTCAATATCTTCTGTGATAATGGAAATTAAGTTTCCTTTGTTTCTTCCTTCCAGCTTAGCAGGACATAGGCGACGCAATGCACGAAACACTTTATCCCGTATGATGGCTAATAGCTTAAAAGCAATGTAGTGATTACAACTCTGTTCTCCATAGCGAAAAAAACCACGTAATACAGCAAAAAGTATTAGCAGGGTTAAAATTGTTTTCAAGGTGAAATAAACTTCAAAACCAAGGATTTTCATTGCCGCACTGGTTCCTAAGATAGTAAGAGATATGGAACAGAGATACCCCATCACACCCAAAAAGATTGCCATAAACATAAAGTGGAGCAGTGGTTGAATGAGCCCAATGAGACCTGCCATTATCTTTATTCCGCTTCTACGCATATTGAGCACCACCTTTCCCATATTCCTCCAAAAGCTTCTGTTGACTGAATAGCTGGCTATAGAGAGAATAGGTCTCCATTAGTGCGCTATGGGTGCCATTTTGGAGAATGCGCCCTTCTTCCAAAACATAGATACAGCTGGAATTCACAACATTTGCAAGGCGATGGGAGATTAAAATTACCGTTTTTGTTTTCGCTAGCTGCTCAATTGCTTCCATAATATACGCCTCACTCTCTACGTCTATATTTGAAGTAGCTTCATCAAAGATATAAATAGGGGTATCATGCAACAATGCCCGAGCCAGAGCCAGACGTTGCCGCTGGCCGCCGGAGAGATTGCTTCCGTGTTCTGCAATAGAGGTTTCTAGTCCTTTTTCATTTAGAATAAAGTCTAAAAAATTTACACGTTGGAGAACGGAATAAAGCTCCTCATCAGTTGCGTCTGGTTTTGCCATTCTTAAATTATAAGCTATGGTTCCCTGAAACAGATAGCTATTATGGTTTACAAAAGTAATGCTTTCCATCAGGCTTTTTTCACTAAGTGTTTTTAGTTCTATTCCGCCAATTTGTATACTGCCCATATAGCTCTTTAAAGCGCCTTTCAGAAGTCTTGCTAACGTAGATTTTCCACAGCCACTTTTGCCCACTAACGAAATAAACGCATTTTTTGGAATTGCGAAAGAGATATTTTGAAGTGCATTTTTGTCATTCTCATAGTGAAAGGATACATTTTTGAAAAGAATATCAAGGCCTTCAATTTTTGCGGTACCCTTTTCCGGAATGGGGCAGTCCAAAATTTTAAACATTTTGTCTGCTGCTGCTATCCCATTCATTGCAATATGAAAGAAAGAGCCCAAAAGTCTGAGTGGGATAAAGAATTCTGCGGAAAGCAAAATAATTGCCATTGTTTGAAATAAGCCAATGTTGCCCCTGGAAAATTCTATAACAGCAACAAGGATACCCATTGCAGCACCGCCATAGGCAACCAAATCCATAACAGAGATAGAGTTTAGTTGCATTGAGAGAACTTTCATTGTAATTTTGCGAAAAGTTTCCGCATTTGCATTCATTTCCTTCTGCTTCAGCTCATCTGCCTGATAGATTTTTAAGGTAGTCATTCCTTGTAAATTTTCCAAAAAAGAATCTCCTAAGTCGGTGTATGCTGTCCAATATTTGCTTAACAATTTTTTAGCGAATTTTTGAACTGCAATTATAGAAACAGGTATTAAAGGAACACAAAGAAGCAGGATAACAGCTGCTTTAAAACAAATAGTTGAAAGAACAAAAAACAAGGTAATTGGAGCAATAAGGCTATAAAAAAGTTGAGGCAAATATTGCGAGAAATAAATTTCAAGTTGATTTATCCCTTCGGTGCTAATTTGCACAACCTCAGCTGTGGATATTTTATCATTATAGCTGGTACCGATTTGAGCAAGTTTTGTATATATTTTTTCTCTCAAAAGTTGTTTCACTTTTTTTGAAGATTGAAAAGCAGTTTTTGATGAAAATAGATTGGAAAAAAAACGAAGACTGCCAAAAAGTATCAGTATCACCCCGGTTTTTTGCGCCAAAGGGATGTCCAAAGTTTTATGATGGTAGGTTGAATCTATCAAAAAGCTGATAGATAGCATGATAAAAATATTGCAAAACAGACTAAACCATTGTAAAACAACCGTTGCCACAATATATTTTTTTATATTTGGTGCAAGTTCTAAAAGACGCTTATGAAACATAAAAAAGGCCCTCCTAAATAAAAAGTAGATACGCTAGTTTGTGCGCATCTCTTAAAATTTAAACGGGCGAGGTTTATGGCAAAACTATAGCATACTCATTCTTTGATGTCAATTTAAAAAGGATGATTTTGCTTAATCAGGTGTTGACAAAAAAAACGAGGAGTGTTATTTTCAAAATATAAGAAGTTAGCATAGGAAAACTGATGCAAAATTGAAAAGGTACAGGCTGTCCAGCAATATGAGAGCTAAAAGAAATAATCCATGATAAAGTATAGAGAGGAGATGGGGGAATGAAAAAAGGAACGGTTTTAGATGGTTTTACGGAAGCACAATTGAAGTATATCTTAATCATAAGTGCATTGCAGGATTCCTATGCTACATTGACTGGGGTATCGGAAAACTTGGGTGTGAAAAAACCAAGTGCTTGCCGAATGATATATCAGCTAAAAGATATGGGTGTACTAAAAACCGATGAAAGCACTCGATTTAAAAGAGTTTTTTTAACGGAATTAGGAAATAGTATTGCAGCGATGCTGGAGCACCAGCAATATATGATGTACAGACTGTTGACGCAGCAATTGGGTACAAGCTCGGAAACGGCTCAGCGTCAAGCAGAAAAACTTCTAGGAAAGCTAGAACCAGAGGTAGTTTCTCTTTTAGAGGTAAAATTCAATGGGTTTTGTGAAGAGGTAAATTTTCAAGAAAAAATATATGATGAAAAGGAATGGGAGAATTCAAAGGAAGGCAACTATTTCATTCCCTTTAAAATTTTAAAGGTTGATAGTGATATGATTTCCATGGGTAATAAAGGTTTTGAGCACCCTTGTGTATTGGTGTTTAACAACGAAAAACAAGAGGTTATATTAAAAGCCAGAGATATATTTTACAAATCCATTCTAGGAAAATGCCTACATGGAAAATTAAGCTCTTTGAAGTATAAAAATAGGGAGACAGATACATTTCAACCTGCGGAGTGCACAAATTCTATTTATAGATTACCGTTAAGGGAAATGAAATGCAAATATGATTCTCAAGGCAAGATCATATCAGGAGCAATTAGAATTAGGGCAAGAGCCACTGTCGGTGTTTTCCATATGGCTGAGGCAGAAGCGGATTTGATGCTTGACTTAGGATCTGTAGAAATAAACAGTAGATGAAAGAATATATACAGTATGATTAACAAAAATTTTTGATTAAGGAGTAGCCTCGAATTTTTAGCAGAATTTTGAAAATTGGTTTGACAACAATCATAGGATATGTTATAGTTTATTTTATAGTTAGTTATAACTAACATACGGAGCATATCATACTTGCTGTTTCCATATTGATGAAAACGGGCGAGGTTTACATCAAGTAGATCATGTTGCCATAAATATTGCGTAAATTTTCAAGGAATGACCTTTGTGTCGTTCCTTATACTATTTTTACGGGAAATTAGCCTAGTCTAATGAATGGTAGCGGCACAGCGAAACATAGAAGTATGATAAACTTAGGATACAGTAAGAGAAAGGACTTTGTACCATACACATCAGTTAGCTTTAGATAACTAATGTGTCAAGATGACTTAAAGTTAGGATGATAAATTGTTTATAATGGCCGAGATATGAAATCTTTTTGCAAATGAGGTACTTCGGTCTAATTATAAAAAATAGAATGAAAAGGAAGTGGATAAGTAGGATTCATGAAATGCAAAAAAATGGAGCAACAAGGCAAAAACCGGTTTTTGCTCAAAAAGAGCAATCAATCATAACTTATCGTTTATTTACACAAAAGGAGGAACGAATATGAGAAATTTATTAAAGAAAATTGTAGGTTTGAGTATGGCGACAATGATGGCATTGAGTATGGGGGTTGTGGCGTTTGCCCAAGACGCACCTGGATATGTGACATTCTTTAAAAGTGGTAGCAGCACAGTGGTTTCAATGACACAAAAAGCCATTGGTGGATACTCAAATAAGGTTCGGATAGGTGACAACTATGTTTACACTATTAATCTTCAGACTTTTGAAATGACAAAGATGGGGCTTTCTGGCGAGGGGTACATGACAGGTATTACATTGGGTTCAGAGGCCAAGAATGCAGGCATTACTGCATCGGTAACCAATGGTGGTGATACGTTAATTGTATCTGTTCCAACAAATCTTGTAATCAATGGGAATTCTGCAAAATATGATGCAAAGATCGAAGCGGAGGTTGAGCTTTTTTGGGGAATCAAATTTGATATGCCTTCTTCAGTCAATCTTGCTATTACTGATTCACAGTTGACATATTCAGAATAATATCTCCACTATTTACATTGAATCAATGAAAAGAGCCGAAGGCTTAGCGGCTTTTGGCTCTTTTATGATACTGCATATTTTTTGTGAAAGGATATTAGGAAAGAACTTGAATTGCTGTACAAAAAGTTTTAAAGGAAGCTCAATATAGGGGGAGTGAACCAAATTGAAATATAAAAAGTATTTGACAATGTTTTTGGCGGGTACGTTAGTCGTGTCATCATCGCCAACAAAGATATTTGCAGATTCAAATGAACAGCAGGTGGAACAACAGGATACAGGAGAAACAAAAGCTGATAAAACAGTGGTAGGAGAAACAGTTGCAACAGATACAGAAGAGGCAGACACCGGAGAGACACATACCGAAGAAGCGGACACCGGAGAAGCAGACACTGAAGATCCCGGAGATTTAGGCTCTAGTGAACCAGAAACAGGTGAAACAGAAACAGGTAAAACAGAAACGGAAGAAATTGGCAGCACAGAGAATGAAGAAACAGAGAATGAAGAAACAGAAAATGAAGAAACAGAAAATGAGGAAGCAGAAATAACAAAAGGAATGGAAAATACGGAGGAATCCGAAAATATAAATGAAGTTGAAGAGGTACTAACGCAGGAAACAAATTTAATTGAGTCCAGTTTTCTTGAGGTCAGTTCGGTTACTGTTGAGGGGCCTATAATTACAACTCATGATAGCAACGATATCAGTCAAACCTACTATGCAAACAATACAACAGTAAGTGTCGAGATGGCTGTACCAGAAAATACCCAAGTGTACTATACAATAGACGGCACAGATCCAATAGAGAGTGAAACAAAAAAGCTGTTTAGCGAGACATTTACTGTGACGGCCACAAGCGCTGAGGCTGAAACAGTAACAATTAAAGCTGTAGCTACCCAAGAGGGAATAGAAGGAGAAGACGGTACAACCCAATATTCTGAATTAGTTACCAAGGAAATAGGTTTTATTGCAGCAGTTGAAGTTTCGGAACCTGTGATTAAAACATATGACAGCAGTGGAGATTATCAGGAAAATTATTCCTATTTATCTCCGGTAACAGTTGATATTAATACACCCTTTAATACAGAAGTGTTCTTCACAACAGATGGTTCAGACCCCACACAAAGCAATACAAAGCAGCTTTATGAGGGTTCGTTTACTGTTTCACTTCCCATGGCACAGTATATGACGGGAGGAACAACAGAAATAAAAGCGGTGGTCAGAACAGGTGTTGAGTGTGGCAATGGGGATATGATTTATGTTTATTCTAATTTAGCGAGTTGTAGCATTGTATTTCGAGCTGCAACATCTTTAAAGAATCCAACAATAAAAGCTACGCAGAAAGTAAGCGGCGCAAGTACAACAACATCTTCACTGCAGAAGAGTATTTCAAATATACCAAACAATGAAACTGTGGTGATTGAGATTACCCATACAAACGATCCTTCAAGTAAAATATTATATACTTTAGACGGTACCGATCCAAGGGAGAGTGAAACGGCATTAGCTTATACTGATGAATTTTCAATAACAGCCAACAGCCTAGCAGCTGAATCCGTTGTTATTAGAGTTACTGTTGAAGTTATGGACGGTACACAAAAAACATATACATCTCCCAGAAAACTCACTCTGAATTTTTTGCAGGAAGATATTGCTGCACCTGAGATTTCTTTGACTACACTGGAAGATGGTGAATCAAAGTATAGGAATGCTGCAGAGGTAACAGCAAATATAACAAATTATGATGCGCAGTTGGGATATGTGTATACCCTTAATGGAACAGACCCAACTTTGGAAAGCAGCGTTTATGATAACAGCACAGGAATTGTGGGTATTAAAGCTCCCTCACAAGCAGGGGGCAAGGTCACCATTAAGGTAGCAGCAGTAAAGAATGGGAAATATCTGTCTGACATTACTACAAAGGAAATTTATTTTAAATCGGCAGATACTTTTGAGCTAACGCAAGGAGACTATATTGCGGATTTTGCTATAGTTTGTAATGATGAGGACAATGCATGGTTAAAGGATTACATAGACACGAAAGATGTTGAACTTAACGTAGACAATGAAGGGAAAGTGAATCTTACAATACGTTTTGTTGAGAAAACTACTGATAAGTTGGCTGTTGAATCTTATAAATTCAAATCAGCAAAACTAGTAAATCATGAAGGTGATGAAACAGACCTTATTTTCGAAGAACCGTCTGAGATAAAGTCTTATGCTTACAGTTCAAACAGCACCTATGTCATAAAAACCGTAACGGTACCTATGGAATTCCTTTCCGCAGATGTTTCAGTGCAATTTCAAAATAGTAACGGTGTGTGGATAAACTTTGTATTCACTCTAAATTCACAGCCAAAACCAACGTCGGAAAAAACAATTGACAATTCGGCTTTGAATTATTCAATAAGAGCTGATAGCAAGGCGTTTTGTTATGATGGATATAGGCAAAGCAAATCCCCCATTAAGATTCAATTTAAAAACAGAGGTTATTCAGCGACAAGACCTATAGTATATTATTTTACCACAGATGACGCAGAGGCAATAAGCTTTGATTCCAGATCAACGAATTTACCGGTTGTAGATTCTTTAGCAGTTGCTACAAATTACGAAGGAGCGGATGAGGATGCATACGAAATATTTACCAAAAGCAATGATCCACATACCCTTAATGTAAGAGTAAAGGGTTATGTGGAAGGCTTAGGTTGGACAGACGAAATTTCTATCCCATTAGAGTTCAATAAAAGGGCTTTACCAAGTGAAATTGAAGATGCTAACGGTTCGAACATTAAACTGACGACTACAGGAACGTTTTATGACGGCAAAAGTGATCTAGGATACACCATACCGTATGATACAGTTTTTAAAGTGAATACCGAAGAAGATAAAACAAAATTAGGAATTTATTCTAATTTAATTTCACAGGTCAATTCGGACCATGGTAGTAGCAAGAAAAAGGTACTAAATATTACCTTGGCAACACCAAGCGGTGAGCAAGTGAAAGTTTTGGATGCTTTTGGAGAATTTAAGGAGTCTTTCCTTAGTATTCCACAAACCGAAAGTTTTCTTGTGGAAGCGGTTTCGGTGTATCATATCAACAAAGCCGGAACGGAAGCCATATTGCTTCCCCGTTATGCTGGAAGCAATGAAATGGGATATGGGATGTACAAAATAACGAATGAATATCCAGATGGGGTGTATGTGTTGGTTGCAGGAGAGAATGCTGATATGCCTGCTCTAGCAAGTGGATACTATTACGCAACTGCAAGACTGAAGGACAGCAATAATAAGTTTGAAAACAACGAATATGAAGATATGATAGACAGCAAGTATCAACAAGGATATGCAATGCTGGACATCAGAACTTATTCAAAATATTTGTATCTTCCTCTTGCTGACAAGAATGGCGAGTATGTAAAAGAATTCTATTACTACGATTATACAAAGAATGCATATAAGAAAGCAGCCGTTGAGGAAACCTATACAGTAAATGGTGAAAAATATGTAAAACTAGCTAAAATACCCATAACTACAAAAAAGGCTTATTTAAATGTGTATTTTACAACCTCAGCAGGAAAAACCCAGTACGGAATCATGGAAATGGATTACAGCAGTGTCAGTTCGGCAGCGGGGATACCTACCCAAGGGCCAAAAATGACAACGGAAACAGGAGCTACGTCATATGTGAATGATGGTAAGGCTGTTGTGTCCCTTGCCACTGCGTCAGAAAATGCAAAGATTTACTATACCTGTACCAGTGGGAAAACAGGCATAGATCCTGATACAACAAAGGTAAGCCAAATTTTTAGAAATCCCTTTGAGTTATCCACAGAAAATAAAGAGGGTGAGATTTTTACCATTCGTGCTGTTACAGTGAAAAATGGATTTATCACCTCTGATATTATGGAATTTAAGATTTCATTTAATAAGAAAGGAATGGCAGCGGTAACGGCGGAAAAGCCAATTATTTTTGCCAAATACAATAGTGGGGATGTGGCGGCAAATGGCATCTATACTGTGAAAATAGCAAATGCAACTGAGGGAACTACAGTTTATTATACTACGGATGGATCCCAGCCTTCAGAGCAAAATGGCACCTTATATACAGAAAGCTTTGAGGTACCTGCTATTACAAATGATAACCCCACAGTCATTCGGGCAATTGCCATAGGTGCAAATATAAATGCTTCGGAGATTGCTCAAAAAACCATTGCTTTCTCATCAAATTGGTGGGATAACATGGAACCGGGTTTCAGCTATGAAGTACAGATAAAAATGCTTAATTTTGCCAATAATAGCCTGCTATCTATGGGAAATGGAGCCTTAACAGGTAAGGCAATCTTATCGGTGGATACTGAGGGAAATCACTTTTTAACTGTACCTTTTCAAGGAATCAATATGGGTGCGGGATTGGGGTATTTGATTGATATGTGGTACTTCGAAAACGAAGACGCAACGGGAGAGGATATATGGAAAGATACAAAGATTCAAGGTGAATATACGTATTCAGTTTCTGGCAAGATTACAACAGTAACCATACCACTATTTAACGATCATTCTAAGGTATCCGTTGGTATCGAATCGGATTTTCAGGCCATGGGTAAGCAAAGGGCTACTTTATCAATGAATTATTCCAAGGTCATCGAAGCGGTTACAGGTGATGTTGTTGTGGTGGAAAAACAGGTGGATTCCCCAATCATAGATGGAGTCTTAAATGCCAAAGGTGATGCCATGACGATTACAATTTCGCTTCCATCAGCTAGTGAAGTGGGGGATGCTGATATTTACTATTTTGTTAGTGAAAAAGATGATATTGATGTTGATAAAATAGCGAAAAATAAATATTCCGGAGCTTTTACGATTAGCAAATCTGAGGCGGCTGCTTTTGGAGGGATAGATGGCACAGTGAATGTACTTGCGGTGGCTGTAAAGAATGGATACATGGATTCTCTTGTAAATGTAAAAAAACTCACTTTTAATACATCAGCTATAGATCCTACCAAGCCGATTGAGGGAGCAGCTGACGTCACAAAGGACGGAAAATACTGGGTATATATAAGCCTTTATAAAGCCAATGATAACGAGCTTTCTATGGGAAATGTGGCATTTGAAAATAATTCTAAGGCCCTTATTGTAACAAGCGGTGGAAAGTCGGTGATTCAAATGGGCTCTAATCCTGTAAAGATACCTCCATATTATTCGGCTCTTCAGGAGTTCCAGTTTAAGAATGCCGGAGGGACATATCAGCTTGCCACTGAATTAGAGACAAAGGAGATTAAAACCACTTATAACGGAGTTGACTATACCTTTGATTATTTGAAGAAATTTGAATTTACCTTACCCAGCGTAACAGAGAATTATATTGATGTAAAGGTAAAAGTTCCCTATACCATTATGGATTCCGCAGTTGGAGATAGTGCAATTCCTGCAAGGCTTAAAATTGATTGGAGCGGGATTACTGTTGCCAAGGATTCCGATGAGCTTCGTACCAGTGATTCTGTGGCGGAAAGCTCGATTGCCATTCAGAGTAGCCCTATTGATAAAACAGACCCTAAAACGGGAATTCGACTTGTGGCTCTAGCTGACATTTTAATGGAAGGCACAACGCTTGCCACCGCAGAAATCAAGACGGGGGCCCAGTTTAAATTGGTACAGAAAGCCATTGGGGATGAATTTACCAAGTTTACCGCATTTAGTATTCTTGCAATGTTAGATGACAAAGAAACAACACCATTAGGGAATGTAAAAATATATATTCCCATTCCCAAGGGTCTTGATGAACAAAGAGTGGCTTTATACAGAATTAATGAGGACGGAACAAAAACGCTTGTTCATGGAGTTGTGAATCATGGAGGCTTAATACCCGCTGCAAGTGGGATGAAACCAAATTATTTTGAATTTGAAACTGACAAACTTGGTTTATTTGTATTGGTTGAAACGGAAGAAATTTTAAATATTCCTGTTATAGCTGAAGAGATTGAAGAAAAAGAGTTGTTTGATGATATTTCTGGTCACTGGGCAAAAGAGTACATTATAAAGGCTGTTGGAATGGGCCTTTTTCATGGTATGAGCGACATTAGCTTTGAACCAAATGTAAAGATGACAAGAGGTATGTTTGTCACAGTGCTTGGAAAAATAGAAGGAATTACGTCCAAAACCTATAGAGGAGACAAATTCAGCGACGTTAAGCATGGAGATTACTATTCTTCCTATGTGCTTTGGGCATCGGATATGGGAATTGCAAAGGGCATCAACGATAATAATTTTGCTCCAAATGCACCTATTACCAGAGAGCAGGTGGCCGCTATGCTTGCAAAATATGCACAGTTGAAAGGAATAGACCTGCAAAGTAGCGGAAATCATGAGTTTGTGGATGCCGCTGCAGTCAGTGACTGGGCGAAGGACGGTGTAGAAATGCTTTCAAAAGCAGGCGTGCTTAGTGGCCGTGAGAATAGAACCTTTTCGCCTAAGGATGCTGCATCAAGGGCGGAAGTAGCCGTTATGCTTGTCAGGTTTTTGGAACAATATATGCCTTCTAGAGGAGCGTTGGAAACGGAAAAAATATAAGAAATCCTGGGTTTTGTCTCCTTTTGTTTCACACAATTAAAATAGGCAGAGCCCTTCCGTTGGGAGGGGCTGTCTGCCAATACGAGTGGAGGTAAGAAAATGAAGAGAACAGGTTTTAAAGGACTAGCTTCTATCTTAATGGCTGTAATTTTTTGTAGCTGTTTGCAGTTGAACGTGTTTGCCCTGATTGATGGCTATTATACAGCGGATACCTTAACCTATTATATTAATCCTGATACGGGAAAGACCGATGACGGTGGAACTGGAAATACAGAAATCGGTGAGGGAATGTGCAGAAGTGCTGTTTATGATAAGGCGCTGATTGAGCAGCAGGATGGAAAGATATGGATTAATTTGAGAATGCTTTTATATAGTCATATATCAAACATCAGAATTTATACGCAAAAAGCCCCTAAGGGAGCATACACAGAAGTAAAATATTCCATAATGGCTGAGAACTCAACAAATGATAGCGGAGATATGCGTTTTGAGGTGCCTGCAGTGGATTGTTATGTGAAAACTAAGATGTATGTTGCGCCAATGGGCAGAGATGTTTGTTTTTATTGGAAGGTAGATGAAGCAACTGCACAAAGTGGTAATGCTGATTTTGTTAAAACGATTAAACTAGACGTAAAGACAACAAAGAAAGAAGGGTTTACAGATATTTCTTCTCACTGGGCGAAAGCTGATATTGAGAGTGTTATATCAAAGAAATTATTTAGCGGAACAAGCGACGCTACCTTTAGTCCAGATACAGCCATGACAAGGGGGATGTTTGTGACCGTATTAGGCAGACTGAGCGGAGATGATGTTTCTGGTTATAACAGTGGAAAATTTCAGGATGTAGGGGCAAATCAATATTATGCAAAATATATTGGATGGGCAAATGCAAAGGGAATTGTTTCCGGTGTGACAGCAACTACGTTTCAGCCAGATGTGCCCGTTACTTGCGAGCAGGCAACAGCAATTTTGGTCAAATATATGCAGGCAAAAGAAATCACCTTTAGAACCAACGGCGCAACACCAAAGATGGACACAGTAAGCCCTTGGGCAAAGGAAAGTGTGGAAAAGGCTGGGTTGGCAGGGATAATTTCAAGCCAGAATACCAATGGACATCAATTCAAATCCTCAGCAACCAGAGCTGATGTAGCATCCATGGTCATGAATATGGTAAATGGATCCGGAAAATAGAGCTGTTTTTAAATTTTGTTTGGATTTGAATGAAATCATTCTATTGAATTAGGAGAAAAATGTAATATAAATTTATAATCGTTTTAGTCCTAAATTCTAACAATCATGCTTGCTTGAGAATGTGGGGAAAGGGGAAGCTTATGAATAGATTAAAGAAAAGGATAGTATTTTTTATCCTTGGAATTATGATGTTTGCTGCCACAGGGTGTGTGGATCAAAGTGGAGCCAAGGCAGATGAAGTAAAGACAGTTACAAAATCGGTGTCACAAGAAATTAGTGCTGGGAAACAGTTACAGGCAGAAGGCGAGATCGGAAAGGAGACTGAAACGGAAACATTGAAAACTGAGGCAGAAAACATTGCTGACGCGACGGAAGGAAAAAATGAACAGGAGAAATCACCCGGCAAGACTCAGAACCAAGGGGCTAAGAAAGCTGAAGCGGATGAAGTTCGTATTATTGCAACATCTGCCGCAACCTGCGAAATTATGAATAGATTGGGAATAGGATTGATCGGTGTGCCAAATACCACAGTTTCTAGCATACCATCACGCTATGATGAGGCTACGCGCATTGGGACGCCCATGGCGCCGGACATGGAAATCATTAAATCCTTGAAACCAACAGATGTAATTGGACCAGATTCGCTAAAAGAGGATTTAAAAATAAAGTATGATAATATTGGGATTACTGCCACATTCATAGATTTAAAAAGTGTAAAAGGCTTATATGACAGCATAACTTTGATTGGTAATAAGTATGGCAAGGAAGATGAGGCAAAGGCCTTAGTTGAAGAATATAATACTTTTATCAAAGAATATAAAGAGAAGCATGCTGTGACAGAAAAGCCTAAGGTACTGGTACTTATGGGACTTCCGGGTAGTTATCTTGTGGCAACAAATAAATCCTACGCGGGGTCGTTGGTAGAGCTTGCAGGAGGGGTGAACGTTTTCCCCAGTAATGAGAAAGATTTTCTAAATGTGAACCCTGAAGAAATTCTAAAGATCGATCCTGATATTATCATTAGAACTGCACATGGATTGCCCAAAGAGGCTCTTAAAATGTTTGCAAAGGAGTTTTCAGAAAATGATATTTGGAAGCATTTCAGAGCGGTACAGGATGAGAAGGTATTTGATGTGGACTATATGATTTTTGGCATGAGTGCAACCTTTGACTATCCCCAAGCCCTCTCTGATTTAGAGCCTATGCTTTTTGGTGAATGATATGAGAAAAAGAAAAATAATTGCTTTTTTTAGTTTGACAATATTGCTTTTGGGACTTTTTACTATATCGGTGAACTTGGGAAGCATCAAGGTGACCTATGGAGAACTTTTTAGGGGACTATTCGTAGAATATAACGAGAATGTTGCCACTATTTATGATTTGAGATTCCCTCGAATAATTATAGCCATGGTAACGGGGGCTGGATTGGCAGTCTCCGGTGTGCTTTTTCAGGCGGTTCTTAAAAACCCATTAGCAGATCCCGGTATCATTGGTATTTCCGCTGGTTCAGCCTTTGTTTCCGTATTGATTGTAGCATTTTTTCCTATGTGGTACTTTTTTACGCCATTGTTTTCTTTTCTGGGAGGGATTCTTGCTTGTGTACTGGTTTATTCCCTTTCGTGGAAAGCGGGTTTTTCGCCCCTTAGAATAATATTGGTAGGTGTTGCTATTAATGCGGTTTTTACAGGACTTATGGAATCCTTTGGAGCGATGAGTGGGCAGAATTATTCAGGTGCTGCAGCAATTGTGAATGCAAATATCTCCATGAAAACGTGGAAAGATGTCCGTCTATTAACAGGTTATGTTACGCTTGGCTTGGTTCTTGCCTTATTTGCAGCTGCAAAGTGCAATCTTCTTGCCCTAGAGGATAAAACCATTAGGAGTCTTGGTGTGAATGTGAATGCTTTAAGAGCAGCTATTTCAGTAATTGCAGTACTACTTGCTTCAATTACTACGGCAGTTGCCGGTTCAATTAGTTTTGTTGGTTTAATTGTGCCCCATATTGGCAGGCTGTTGGTTGGGAGTGACCACAAATTCCTAATTCCCTTTTCTATGCTTTTTGGAGCATTTACCATGCTTCTTGCAGATACAGTGGGTCGCTTGATTGCTTATCCTTATGAAATTTCTGCGGCAATCATTATGTCAGTTATAGGCGGACCATTCTTCATTGTTTTACTGAAAAGGAGTGACAGATCCTATGGAGGTTAGAAAACTGGAATTTTCATATGGAAAGAATAAAGTATTAAATGAAATTACTTTTCAAATCCCGAAAGGTAAAATAACGACACTGATTGGGGCAAATGGCTGTGGTAAATCAACGTTATTTCATGTTATGACTAAGAATTTAAAGGCACAACAAGGGAAAATTTTTCTGAATGGAAAGAACATTAATGAAATCTCTTTAAAGCAGTTCGCAAAGGAGGTTTCTATTGTACACCAATACAATGTTGCTCCAAATGATTTGACAGTGGAGAAACTCATCAGTTACGGAAGAATTGCACATGGTGGTCTTGGAAAGAAAAATAAACAACAAGATGAGAAATTCATTCATTGGGCAATGGAAATCACCGATGTAACAGAGTTGAAAGACAAGCGGATTTCTGATTTATCAGGGGGACAGAGGCAAAGAGTATGGATTGCTATGGCATTGGCACAAAATACTAAAATTCTGTTTTTAGATGAACCCACTACCTATTTGGATATTCGGTATCAAATTGAGATATTGAAGTTGCTAAAACGACTAAATGCTGAGGTCGGAATGACAATGCTTGTTGTGCTCCATGATATCAATCAGGCAATTCAATACAGCGACGAAATTATAGCAATGAAGGAAGGAAAAATAATTGCCCAAGGGAAGCCTAGAGAAATTGCCACGGAAAAAATATTGAAGGCAGTATATGATATAGATTTAAAGGTGGAGAATGTGAATGGAAATGTTTTTGTTCTTACAGTTTAAATGCTTTATAGTAGGGGGATGTGTGGATTCTAATTTGGATGATTATTTATTAAAATTTATTAATCATATGGATTTCCTCTCATAAGCGATGCTCTCATGTTGTAAATTATTACATACTAAGTAAATTTTTCAGAATTATAAGACCTTGTTGTTACAGTAGCAGCAATATGATTGAGAAAGATAAAATTGCTTGTGGCGATACTATGTGAAGACCTCTTGTGTAATTGTGTCTTAATGGACACGATTTATTGCAGGAGGTTTTTATTTATAGGTCAGGTAACAAATAGGATGAATAGAATCTTTACTTTTTAAATAAAGTTAAATGTTGAAGCACGGACTAAAGGGATTACGGAAATGACAATGAATGTGAATACTGTGGCTCCCCTTGGTTTATGAATACATATTGATTTATGAAACAAGGTTATGATCGAATGGAGGGATAACCTTATAGTATGCTTATGGCAATACGTTAGACTGTTTGCGAAATGTACAAACAGTTTTTTTTATTTGTTTCTAGTTAATAGTCGTTAGTGTACTAACGAAGGAAGCATTTAAGAAAAGCTTGATTTATTAGAAGATATAAAAAAATGAAAATAAGAACCCTTGATTTACGATTTGATTGCAAATGGAAATAGTTCAGTGTTTATGCAAAAAGAAACAGGGTTCTAAGATGTTCGCTAATACTTGACAGATATTAGCAAAATACATAACTAAAGGGACGTACTTTAATGATATTATCCTACCATAGATATTTGAAACAAGCTCATATGGACATTGGATATATTTTTGATGTCTTTTTAAAGCAAAGGAGAGCATGGTTTATTGATATCTTGCTTCTGTGGATAAGGGGCACAGCTCCTTGTTCCATAAAATTCATTAAGGGGGGATTTATCAAGGAAAATGAAGAACAGAAGGGGGATGAAAGGCATATTTCAAAGGTTAGGTGGGCGAAATGGCAAAAGGGACTAAAGTAGACTTTAAACAGTTGACCAAATTGCAGAATGAAGTAAACAAGCTTCAGGGGGATAAATTCCCCAAGTTTGAAGAGAAAATGGTACGAGAGATGGCTTCAAGGCTGGTGCTTAAGGCGCTGAAGCGCACACCCACAGACCCCAAGGATTCCTCTGGGATAAGAGCGGGTTGGGGCATTGGCAACGTGCGCTACGAAGGTAGCTCCTACAGCATCGAGGTATATAATAGTTGCATCTATGCCAATTCCATTGAATGGGGGTATTTGGCGGAGGATGGGAAGACTTTAATACCCGGACGTTTTATGCTGCATCTTTCGGAAGAGGAACTGTGCCAAGATGCTGACAAGGCAATAGAAGAAAAGCTGATGGAAGTTTTAAGGAGGGGTTTCCCATGATTTCCAAATTGATGACAGGGATTGAACAAGCAATACGAACGGAATTCCCTGAAACTACCTATAAAATTTATACTGAAGCGACAGAGGTAGTTTCGCCCTGCTTCTTCATTCTTTGTGTTAGCCAAAGCCGAAATGCAAAGCTGGGGGACAGATTTATTCTCAATACCACTTTTGAAGTACAGTATTCCTCAGGCAGGGGTAACAACGAATGCTGGGAAGTGGCTCAAAAGCTGAGAGAGCTTTTGGATGTAATCTCCCTTGGAGGGGATTTGGTGCAGGGGCGCAACGGCAATTACAGGGTGGACAGCGGTGTGTTGCATTTTGTAATAGATTACAACATACCCATGATGCGAGAGCAGGATGTAGTAGATTTTATGGAAGAGGTGACAGTGTATGGCAAAGCAAGTGAAAGAGGAAAATAAAAAAGAGGAAAGATGTTTTTCCAAAGAGGCGATTTTGCAAAGTCAGAAATATGCAGTGTACGGAGATTTACTTTTTACAGTTTTGGAGGATGACAAGGTATATACCTCTAAGGAGATTGACAACATGATTGATGAATTTCAGAAAGGAAAGGTGAGATAAATGGGATTAGGCGGCGGTACATATTTAGTACAGAACAAGACCCTTCCGGGGGCATATATTAACTTTATTTCAGCGGCAAGAGCTTCTGCAACACTTTCAGACAGAGGATATGCAGCAATGGCATTGGAATTAGATTGGGGGGTAGATGATGAAATTTTCACCATTGAAAACGGAGATTTTCAAAAGGATTCCTTGAAAATTCTTGGTTACGAGTATGGCCATGAAAAACTCAAGGGTCTGCGAGATTTATTCTGCAATGCAAAAACATTATTCGCTTATCGCTTAAACAGCGGCAATAAGGCGGTGAACCCCTTTGCAACAGCCCGGTATAGTGGTATTCGTGGCAATGACATTAAAATTATGATCTCAGCAAATGTGGACGAGCCTACAAAATTTGATGTGGTTACGTTATTGGAAAACACAAAGGTGGATATTCAGACTGTGGCAGAGGCGGCAGACCTAAAGGATAATGATTTTGTTGTGTTCAAGAAGGACGGGGCTTTGGAGGAAGCAGCTGCAATTCCTTTGACTGGTGGTACAAACGGTCAAACCACAGGTGCATCCTATCAGACGTTTTTGGATAAGGCGGAAGCTTATAGCTTTAACACTTTGGGTTGTCTTTCCAAGGAGGAGAGCATCAAGGGGCTATTTGTTGCCTTTACCAAACGTTTAAGAGATGAAATGGGTATTAAATTTCAGACCGTTTTGTTCAATAAGGCGGCAGATTACGAAGGTATCATCAACCTGAAGAATAAGGTGACAGATGGGGATGAAACCAGCCTTGTTTATTGGCTGACAGGAGCAACTGCAGGTTGTGCTGTAAACAAATCCGTTGCCAATAAGGAGTATGACGGCGAGTTTTTAGTTGATACAGCCTACAAGCAGAGCCAGTATGCAGCGGCACTGGATGCAGGTGAATTTGTATTTCATAAAATCGGAGATGAAGTAAGAGTTTTAGATGATATTAATAGCTTTGTTTCCAGTACCACAGACAAAAATGAGGATTTTACAAGCAATCAGGTTATAAGAGTTCTTGACCAAATCGGCAACGATATTGCTGTGCTTTTTAACACCCGCTATATGGGAAAGGTTCAGAACAATGAATCGGGCAGAATTGCATTTTGGAACGATTTGGTTTCCTACAATAAGCAGATGGAACAGATTCAGGCCATTGAAAACTTCGTTTCTGATGAATTAATTGTAAAAAAAGGTAATGATAAAAAATCTGTTGTTGTGGTCAATCCTGTGACGCCTGTTTGCGCCATGACCAAATTGTATATGACTGTTGTTGTTGAATAAGAGAGGGGGCAGAGAGATGAGTAATATTACAATGCTGAGCAAGGATGCTATTTCTGCAAAAAAGGCAGAATGCTTCATTACCATTGAAGGGAACCGTTACAACTTTATGAGTGCCATTTCTGTAGAGGCAAAGATGGAGAAAACAAAGGCGGAAGTTCCTATTTTAGGTAGAATGAACAAAGGACATAAGGCAGTGGGAGCAAATGGTACAGGCAGTGCTACCTTCCACTATAACACATCAATCTTCCGTGAATTGATGAAGCGTTATCAGGATACTGGGGAGGATGTTTACTTTGATATGCAGATTACCAACGAAGACCCTACCTCTAACGTTGGCCGACAGACAATTATCCTACGTGATTGCAACATCGATAGTATGGTGATTGCCAAATTTGACGCTGATGGCGAATATTTAGACGAGGAAATGGAGTTCACCTATGAAAGCTTTGAAATGCCTGAAACATTTCAGATGCTAAGTGGAATGTAAAAAAGAGGAGGAATGATATATGAATTTATCAGCATTTTTGAATCCTGTGAAGGACGATACCTGCAAGGTGGTAGCTAGCAAACGTTTTATTGGTGAGGACGGAAAGCCTGTGCAATGGGAACTAAGAACCATTACGGCAGATGAGGATGAGGCAATCCGCAAGGCCTGCACCAAAAGGATGCCCATTCCCGGTAGAAAAGGTCAGTTTAGCCAAGAAACGGATTTAAATAAGTATTTGGGTTTATTGGCGGTTTCTTGTACTGTTTATCCCAACTTGAACGACGTAGAGTTGCAAAACGGATATGGCGTGATGGGAGCGGACAATTTGCTGAAAACTATGCTTCATGCAGGGGAATACACCCAATATGTTTCCAAGGTTCAAGAGTTAAATGGATATGATTCCTCCATGGATGAATTGGTGGAAGAGGCAAAAAACTAATTGACGGGGGCGACGGAGAAAGCAACTATGCATATTATTGCCTGCATCAGCTTCACCTATTG
>JABNAD010000382.1_pt1 | contig 28232 bp, 24 predicted proteins | sample 7240381 | NCBI WGS metagenome assembly JABNAD01 (sample SAMN11332834, study PRJNA596920) | anaerobic digester metagenome | biome: digested sludge; isolation source: digested sewage sludge-derived enrichment culture grown on H2/CO2 | place: Germany: Goettingen
GAAACCCCTGAGCATCCCTTTTCACCTTTTAAGCCATCCCATGAACCCCTTCTTTTCTTTCTTTGCGGGAACAGGAGTATTGCTTATAAAGGCTTCAAACGAGCACTCTCCCCTCACGGTAGCTTGCACCGCCCCGTAGATTATTCCCCAATCGGGGAGTCCTCCTAAATTACGATCATCGATAAACAAATCTGCCTTTAATTTGCGAGGAGAGGCTTCCCGGTTTTCTTCGGGATAATTCGCGTTTGCTGCAAAAAAGTAAATGCCGTTTTGTTCGCAATAATCAATGGCTTCCTGTAACAACTGCCCTTCGCGTACCGTCCAGAGAAGGAGCCGGTGTCCGTCGTTGTGAAGCATGCGAAGGGTCTCGATGGCAAAAGGAATGGGTCTCCCTATTTTTGGATAAGCGTGCTCAACAATGGTCCCGTCAAAATCAACCGCAATAATCATGTCAACCGTTTCTTAATTTTAACGGTAAATATACACATTCTTTTTTTCCCTTCTGTTTTTTTGGCATAAAATGAAAACCTCCGGTACGTACTGGACGTTCCGGAGGAAATTTCGAGGGCTGTGGTCCCACTTGGGCTTGAACCAAGGACTCCCTGATTATGAGTCAGGTGCTCTAACCAACTGAGCTATGGGACCTTTTCGACAGTTCTTGCGTCGAAAGCGGGTGCAATATTACTACTTTTTTTGCAAATTACCAAACCGGAATGCATTAAACTGATCGGAATAAAAGAAAAATGTTTAATTGAAAAGATTAATGATTTTTTCACACTTATTATTCTTATTTTTACACCGCATAAAATGCAGAAACAAAAAAATAAGATCACAACTTCAAAAACAGAAAAAATGGAAGAATTAACATTCCGCGTAAAAGCGCACAGTGAAAATCCCACAAAAACTGTGGTAAAAGCGAGAACTTTCAAGATGATTATAGACGAACCTACCGATCTGGGAGGAACAAACGATGGCCCAAACCCGGTTGAATACGTGTTGGCCGCTTTATCCGGTTGCCTTAACGTCATGTGCCATATTGTGGCCCAGGAAATGAATATAAAACTCAAGGGAGTAGAAATAAAAATATCGGGAGCATTGAATCCGGAGAAATTGTTTGGAAAAGAGACCGAAAATCGTGCGGGTTATAAATCGATACATGTAGAAATCAAGCCCGACACCGATACCGATAAAGATACATTACAGAAATGGATACAAACGGTTGAAGCACGTTGTCCGGTTAGCGATAACCTGACTAATCCTACACCGGTACATATAGCTTTGGCATAAAAACAAAAAGGTAGCTATAAACTACCTTTTTTGTTTGTTTAGTTCGCATCCGGCTCTATCCAGTCCCCGTTATCCTTGATCAGCTGGATTAGGTGTTCTACGGCTTCCTCCTGTGGAATATTTTTCTCCACCAGTTCTTTCTTCCTATAGAGCGATATCTTACCGTGTTCTGCCCCCACGTAACCATAATCGGCATCGGCCATCTCACCCGGACCATTCACAATGCAACCCATCACCCCGATCTTCAGGTGTCTCAGGTGAGAGAAATGTTTCTTTACCAGCGCTACAGTCGTCCGCAAGTCGAAAAGCGTGCGCCCGCAGCTGGGACAAGAGATAAACTCCGTTTTGCTGGTGCGTACACGGGCAGCCTGAAGAATGCCAAAGGCATAGGAATCGAGTTCGGCAATATCGATTTTTCCCGTGTTGGATATCATGATCCCGTTACCGAAACCATCCAGCAGAACAGTTCCAAAATCAACTCCTCCCTTAAGTTGAATATCTTCCGCCTTGTCTTCAAAATAACTACGTTGCAACACAACCGGAATATCACAGTGTCCGTTCAGCAATTTATGGAAAAATGCCCGTTGCTCTCCCACTCCGTTCACGTGGCTGGTCTGGAGTATAACGACCAACTTTTCCGTGTTTTTCAGCACGGATAAAACTTCGTCTGTCAGTTGTGGATAGGAAAGTTGTAGAAACTTGACAGCCGCCTGGCACTCCTTGATATCCGAAATATTTCCGGCAGTAAACATCGGGAAGTTATCGATCCTGTCTTCCCAGTTTGGGAAATCTACTATTGACTTCATCCCTTTGGGAAAATTACCGGGAACGTTGTCACCCACGTATATGTAATCTGGAATGAAATGCGGATTGATCGACATGTCGGCTATTGCATTTCTGTCGGAGATAACCACCGGAACAAATCCTCCACCGATATTTCTCACGGCACGCGTTTCTCGTTTGTCCGTAGAGAAGGGGGAGAATCCGGGATAGAGTTCACCCAATATGGGCTTATGTCCTTCTCTCTTCGCCACATAGTCTACTATTTTTCGGGCTACGGGGACTTCCGCTTCGGGATCTTCGCTCAGCGACACCCGGACGGTATCGCCCAAGCCGTCGGAGAGCAACGCTCCGATACCTACAGCCGATTTCATTCTCCCGTCTTCACCATCACCTGCTTCGGTCACACCCAGATGCAACGGAAAATGGATATTTTCCTTATCCATTCTGTCTACCAACAAACGAACGGCTTTGGTCATTAGCAATGTGTTGGACGCTTTCATCGATATAACAATATCGGTAAAACCTTCATCCAGAGCGATACGCAGGTACTCCATGCAGGATTCTACCATCCCTTCTGGGGTGTCACCAAAACGGGTCATGATCCGGTCCGACAGTGATCCGTGATTGACACCGATCCGCACCGCTGTACCGTGTTCTTTACAAACCCGTAGGAAAGGAACTACCTTGGAACGGATCTTTTCCAATTCCTGTACATACTCCTCATCGGTATATTCCACTACGGCAAACGTTTTTTGCTTGTCGACGAAGTTCCCGGGATTGATACGTACTTTTTCGGCAACGGTAGCTGCCACGTGCGCAGCACGCGGATTAAAATGAATGTCAGCCGAAAGCGGCGTACTGTATCCTTTTTCCCTTAATTGCTGATGAATAAGTCTTAAGTTTTCCGCTTCACGAACACCTTGCGTGGTTAACCGGATCAGGTCGGCTCCCGCGGCGATAATCCTTTCGCATTGAGCAACACTGCCTTCGGTGTCGAGAGTGTTGGTATTGGTCATTGTTTGCACAACAACCGGATGATTCCCGCCCATACTGATGTTTCCGATGTGTACATCGATGGTTGGACGGCGGTGATAATTGAAATAATCCATTATAAATTGTTTTACGTGAGAAATAAACGCCCGAACTGCGCAAATGTTTAGAGTATTTCAATCCAGTATCCGTCCGGATCAACGATAAAATACAATCCCATGGATTCATTTTCATAACACACACAGCCCATTTCTTTGTGATAGGCTCTTATCCGATCGTAATCTCCCGCTACCCGTACACACAGGTGCTGCTCATTGTCGCCCATGTTGTAAGGCCTGTCCCAATCCCGTAGCCAGGTCAGTTCAAGGGTAAAACCGGTTTCACCGTCGCCCAGATAAACCAGGACAAACGATCCGTCAGAAGCTTCTTTTCTTCTCACCTCTTTCAAACCCAGAGCCTTATCATAAAACTCGATACTTCTCTGAAGATCAAACACATTGATATTGTAATGATCAAATCTGCTTTTAATTTTCATATTGTTTTTAAACTGTTTATTCTGTTGGAACCCGGAACCAATATACCGGAAACCCCGCGCCTGTTGTAAGCGCTAATGACTCCTTTTTATAATTCAAACGACTGTCCTTTTTTATACACGTTGAGATAGGTGCAGTTCTGCAATCGAGCGTACCGGCTGAATGCATTGACTTTTTCGTAATTTTCTCCAAAATGCATGGGCAGAAAATAATCAGTAGATATCCTGTTGACCAACTGTTCCGCTCCACGCATGTAGTCCCTTCCCAACCGGGGATCAACGGGAAACATCGCCAGATAAAGCTGATCTACATTTTCCGCCAGCAGTTCCAGCTGACAAAGATAACTATTTTCATAACCCGTGGACTCAAGCAGGGGAACTTCTTCATTCCAGTGCCAATTGTTGAGATCTCCGGCATGAAAAAAGCGCTTCCCCGAGACATTGACCACAAACGATCCTCCGGTATCTGTGGAACCGAATGCTTTTACTTTTATCCGGTTGTCTTCGTACTCCTCTAGTTTATCGAGAAAAACGATGTTTTGATAAACCAATATCTCCCGGCTATCCATCACCTCTTTTGAAAAAATATACTTCACGTTTGTCTTGTTTAACCCCCATTTCAATATTTCCGGATTGAAGTGATCGGGATGTGAATGGGTACAGAAAACGTATAGGTCCTCCGGCTTTTCAAGCAGGTAATCACTTATCCAAAAACGTCCGTCGTCTCTTTTTTCGTCTTTGTAAAAATCGAAAACGATTGAAAAACCATCAAATTCAAGCAGATAACAACTGTGAAAAATATAGGTGACTGTCATAATTTACATCTTAACTTATCTTTATAACAATTCTACGGAATTTTGTTCATCTTAAGGGCTATAAAATTTGATAAAAACTGTAAAAAGCATACCTTTGTGAATGAGTGCCTAGTGAATGATGAAAAGGTAAAAAATGGGCAAAAAAACGTAAATGGGGAATTTATCACCGTTTGTTTTATTAGCTCAAGTATTCTTCTGCATAAACCTTAATTCTGCTTAATTTTGGTTTTACCTATGTTTAATTTCAACAAAAATTCATTCAAAAAGTTATGAAAAAGTATTTAGCAGAAATGATCGGTACGATGGTACTGGTGTTGATGGGCTGCGGAGCAGCCGTGTTTGCAGGTGCTGGCCAGCCTTTCGACCCGGTAGGGACATTGGGCGTAGCCTTTGCGTTCGGACTCTCTGTAGTGGCCATGGCTTACGCTATCGGCAGTATTTCGGGATGCCACATTAACCCCGCTATCACGTTGGGCGTTTTGTTGACCGGCCGGATGAGCGGGAAAGATGCGGGATTGTACATTGTATTCCAAATTATAGGCGCCATTTTAGGCTCTGCTATTCTTTGGTTTTTGGCAAAAGAATCGGGCTCAACCACTACGCTTACGGGTGCTAACGGTTTTGCAGAAGGACAAATGGCTCAGGCTTTCGTTGCAGAAACGATATTTACCTTTATTTTTGTTCTGGTTGTGCTTGGAGTTACAGCAAAAAACGGACTGAACAAGTTTGCCGGCCTGGCGATAGGCCTTGCATTGGTGCTGGTACACATCGTTTGTATTCCCATCACGGGGACTTCCGTTAATCCAGCGCGAAGCATCGGACCGGCTATCTTCCAAGGAGGTGCTGCACTTGCTCAACTTTGGGTGTTCATCGTAGCGCCTTTTCTGGGTGCAGTTATCGCAGCCTTCGTCTGGAAAGGAATTACCGTTGAAAACGAAATGGAAACAACCTGAATCGCATGATTCACCTTGCAGAAACCTTATTTTTGAGTAAAAAGCACAAAATAAGGCGAGGGAAAGAACATATTTGATCTTTATTTGTTTAGATGTTTATAAGTTTGCACATTATTTGTACTTTTGTGCAGTTTTTTATTTCATAAACAAAAAGTCAAAATGAATCACAATTTATTAAAAGGCAAAAGAGGCATTATTTTTGGGGCGTTGAACGATCAGTCCATCGCCTGGAAAGTGGCCGAACGAGCCGTTGAAGAAGGGGCAACCATCACATTGTCGAATACTCCTGTTGCCGTGCGGATGGGAGACACAAACAAACTGGGCGAAAAGCTCAATGCCGAAATTCTTCCTGCCGATGCTACCAACGTAGAAGACCTGGAAATGGTTTTTGCTAAATCGGTAGAGATACTGGGCGGAAAAATTGATTTTGTACTTCACTCCATAGGCATGTCGCCCAATGTACGTAAAAAGCGCACGTATGACGACCTCGATTACGATTTACTGAACAAGACACTGGATATTTCAGCCATCTCCTTCCATAAGATGTTGCAGGTAGCCCGCAAGCTGGATGCTATTCAGCGGGGAGGTTCCATCCTTGCTCTCACTTACGTTGCCGCACAGCGCGTATTTTACGGCTACAACGATATGGCGGATGCCAAAGCGTTGCTGGAATCGATAACGCGGAGTTTTGGCTATATTTACGGCCGCGACAAAGGGGTTCGGGTGAACACCATTTCACAATCGCCGACCATGACCACTGCCGGAAGTGGAGTAAAAGGGATGACCGACCTGATGGATTTCTCCGAAAGAATGGCTCCCATCGGAAATGCCGACGCGGACGATTGTGCCGATTACTGTGTAGTGATGTTTTCCGACCTCACCCGCAAGGTAACCATGCAAAACCTGTACAACGACGGAGGATTTTCCAGCATGGGGATGAGCCTCAGGGCAATGAAACAGTACAGCAATGGCCTTGATGAAAACACGACGCTTTCAGACAGTGAAAGTTGAGGTAGGCTCCCATAAATGACAATTTAATAGCTTCGGACAGTGTATCGAAGCTATTTTTTTATATTTTTGTGTTCGTTATGCTACTGAAGATATACAATGAGAATCCCAATCCGAGAGAGATTGAGAAGGTAGTTTCGGCCCTGAGGGACGGCGGCATCGTGGTCTACCCTACCGATACGCTTTACGGGATGGGTTGCGATGCGCTGAACGTGCGTGCCGTAGAAAAAATCTGTGACCTGAAAGGGATCAATCCGCAGAAAAGCAACCTCTCCATCATCTGTAACGACCTGAGCGCCATCAGTGAATACGCCCGGGTAGATACGCCTACTTTCAAGCTGATGAAGCGAAACCTGCCGGGACCTTTCACCTTTATCCTACCCACCACATCGTCACTGCCTAAGATCTACAAAAACAAGAAAACAGTAGGGATCCGTATACCCGATAATCCGGTAATCCGCGAAATTGCCCGGATGCTCGGAAACCCTGTCCTCAGCACCTCGGTAAAGGACGAAGGAGAGGAGATCGAATACACTACCGATCCCGACCTTATCCACGAGAAATGGAGCGACATTGTCGATATCGTTATTGATGGCGGATTTGGTGGGATTGAACCCTCTACCGTAGTGGACTGCACTTCCGATGAGCCGGTGATCGTGCGTCAGGGAAAAGGAGTGTTAAATCTTTAAAATATCGACTTCCCGATTAAAATCTTCGTTACTTTCGCAGTCAAATGTTCGTTACAATAAAAAAGCCAACCCTATGAAAAAACTAATTGCACTCTTTTCGATCCTCGCCACCCTGATGATTGTGGTTTCCTCTTGCGAGACCAAAGATCCGATCGTTGAGAAAGGAACGCTGCAATCGGCAACATATAACCCCGCCACCAAGTCATTCACCCTCACTTACAGCAGCGGACAGACCGAAACGGTAAATGCGGTGGTTGATGACAAGACCGATCCTCCAACAGCCATTGCGACACTGAAGGACGGAACCGTAATTTATGCCGGGGATGCCACCGTAGCCGGAGCGGCAACCATAGCCAAAGAGATCAATATAGTAAGCCAGTTTGTTTACGACGGTATGTCGCTCTATTACTTCTGGGCGGATGAAGTGAAAAACAAAAAGCCCACCGTTGCAGATGTCAATCCTGAAAATTATTTTTACAAGATCCTCAACAGTACCGATACGCAACACGGCTGGTCATGGATCACCGACGATATCAATTCGTTGTTGTCGGGATTCTCAGGAGAGGCTACAGATGCATTCGGTTTCCAGCCTTTCCCGCTCTATGCAGATGATACATACACAACTGTTGTAGGGTTCATCCGCTACGTTTATCCGGATTCCCCCGCGGATAAGGCAGGCCTGAAAAGAGGTGAAGTCATAACAAAGATAAACGGCCAGACCATAACCACCAATAACTATACACTGTTGTACGGGGCTAACGCAGAGACAACCTTTACGGTTACGGACCAGTATTTCAAAAATCCGAGGGACGTCAAGGTGATGCCAGCCAAAATCAATACCGATCCTGTGCTCTACAGCAATGTATATGAGATGGACGGTAAAAAAATCGGGTACCTCTTCTACACCAATTTCTACGAAAATTATAACGCCAGCCTTTACCGGGTTTTCTCTGAGTTTAAAACCGCCGGCGTTACCGACCTCGTATTGGATTTACGCTACAACCCCGGAGGAGGAATTTCTGCCGCCACCTATCTGGCATCCCTGATTGCCCCGGAAAGTAATGTAAGAAACAAGGATGTATTCACGGTCATGAGTTACAATTCGTACGTAAACGGTATCTTTGATAAGAACAAATGGGACAGAAGGGACTATTTGGGGGATTATAACAACGCGAAGTATCAGGATCCCCTAAACGCAAACCTCAATTTGAATAAAGTATATGTAATTGCCACAGGGAGCTCCGCTTCCGCTTCGGAACTGATTACATTTTGCCTGGAACCATTTATGCAAGTGGAACACATCGGAGAAAAAACCGCCGGGAAATACACGGCATCATGGACCATACACGCTTATGATGATTTTGAGAACAGGGTACAGCCCATATACGTTGAGTCGAAGCTTACCGATTCCGAGAAAGACAAACTGAAAAACTGGGGAATGCAGCCGATAGTGGGCCGCTACACCGATAAAAACAATAACGATTTTATAGCGACGAACGGATTGGTTCCTGATTACGCAATCAACACCCAGGAATACAATACGGCGACCTGGAAGCCCATTGGGGATGTAAATGATTACCTGTTTGCCAAGGCAATTTCGCTGATCACGGGAAAACCGTATCAGACTACAGCGACAAGAAACCTGATGATACCGGAATATAAGGATGCTGAGCTCTACTCAACCATCGAATCGGTTAGCAGACAGGCAGTGATTATTGATGATCCGAAGTTGCTTCCACCCCTGAAATAAGGATTCCTTCCTGCTGTTTTACCGCAACCAGAGCGGGTTGTTCTCGCGCAACAACTCGTTTTCAATGGAATGGTACTTCATGTACTCATCGCGGGGCAACAACTTTTGTAAGCCCTCTTCCCGTGCTGTTTTCAATTTCTCGATCCGTTTTTTCCTGTTGCACAGGCAGCAGTTCTCCGCTTTCTGGACATCGAGCAGAAACGTAAACTCCAGCTCATTGAGCTGCCTGGCCTTGTTATCGTCAAAACCGATCATCTCCTGCATCCTGGCCACTTTCTCTTCGGCGCTCTTTTTCAGCACGTCGGCAATAATTCCCGTTTTTTGTGCCGGGGCGATGGCAGCAATTGCAATCAAAGCGGTCAGCAACAATCCCAATTTTTTCATCTCGTCCTTTTTTAGTGTTAGTAATCTGACTATCCCGAAGGCTGTTTGTTTAACGTATCCCGAACTTTTCAGGAATTTCATCCATCACGGCAAACAACTCCTCCACGGTATTCGCCCGGAGCAGCGCTATGCGGGTGGGTTTAAAATCGGGGATACCCTTAAAGATGGGGGTTCCTGCCAGATGGCGGCGGATATGGAGAATACCACGCCGCTCATCCAGTCGCTGCACACTCTGCATTACCTGTTGCTTCAACACATCGAGGTACCAGGAAAAAGATTGTTTAGGAGCCAGCTCTCCCGTTTCGAGAAAATGCTTTACATCACTGAAGATCCACGGCTGCCCGTAACTCGCCCGCCCGATCATCACCGCATCCACGCCGGTTTCGTCGAAACGGCGTTTACAGTCCTGCGGCGTTACCAGATCACCGTTTCCTATGATGGGAATGTGCATACGGGGATTGTTTTTAACCTCGCCGATAAGGGTCCAGTCGGCCTCTCCGGTATATTTTTGAGAGCGTGTCCTTCCGTGAATGGTGAGTGCGGCAATTCCGCAATCCTGCAGCTGCTCTGCCAGCGTAACAATGATTCTGGAGTTCTCGTCCCACCCTAACCGGGTCTTCACAGTCACGGGCAGGCCGACAGCCTTCACCACCTTTTCTGTGATCTCAAGCATCAAACCCGGTGTTTTCATCATTCCCGAACCGGCGCCTCTCCCGGCCACCTTCTTGGCCGGACATCCGAAGTTGATATCGATGGCATCGGGGTTTGCCTCCTCGCAGATCTTCGCAGCCTCGACCATTGAATCGGGATCGTTTCCGTAAATCTGTATAGCTACGGGACGCTCTTCCTCACAGATCGTAAGCTTTTCCTTGGTTTTCCTCACGTGGCGGATAAGTGCGTCGCTCGACACAAACTCGGTATATACCATATCTGCTCCGAACTGCTTGCACAGCAACCGAAAACCAATATCGGTAACATCCTCCATCGGTGCCAGAAAAACGGGATACCGCGATGTAAATGCTATGTTTCCTATTTTCATTTTATAATCCTTAAATTGTTCATCCTCAACGGTGCCACTTTCGACTCCGCATCCGCAGCACGTATGGAAACCGATTGATTTATCCGTGTTACCGGAAGTTGTTGGGAGTAGATCGACCATTCTTCGAGAGGTTGCAAACTGTAACTCAGGTCACTCTCGTATCCGTTATAGTGTTTTATAATCAATTGATTCAGGCCTTTCTGGAGGGGAAGAAGGACAATCTCCTTCCCGAATTTTACGCGCCAGGGAGATAAATGGGCAGTGAGGTATGCTCCGTTGAGCAACATATATACCCCGTTTCCACTGCCTACCTCCACCGCTATGGACTGATCTTTTTCTGATTCAATCTCTTGCAGGAACAACATGCTTTGACGCGGCGGAATTTTTTCGGAGTAGGGCTCACCGTACCGGAAATGACTGACGGGTTCCCAGCCCGAATCCTCCGCACGGACATTCACGACAGCCATACCCTCCTCTTCCACATATCCAAACACGCCGCGTCCGGGTTTTCTGTATAAACTGCCCCACTTCACCGTGTTCTTTTTCAGCTTTTCGATCCTGGGGCTGCCGCCGTTAAGCACAACGGCTTGTGTCTTTCCGTCGATCTCGATATGGAGACGACGCCCCCGTTCATTGTCCGTATACACAAGCTCCGGGCTCCCCGCTCTTTTGCCTGAGGACACCCTCCAGCCGTACCCGATCAGGCTCTTATATCCACCGTAATAGTTTAAGCTGGAATGGCCGAATACGGGTGTGGCGTTTTGTGGCGAAAGCACATTACCGGTTACAACGGTTGAAGGGACAACTTTAAATCCGTTTTCAAACCGGATCTTTAAAACAGGGATAAATTCCCCGGAGATCCTTTGTGGCAAATTGATCACAACCGAGTTTCCTTTTTGGGAAAACCGGCAGGATTCGTCCGACGCCAGCAGGCGTACCTCGCTCACCTTTCCGGAAAAGCCCGATAAACGTATGCTGGACGACACAGGAATATTTTCCACAAAAGCAAACAGGTCGTTGCCCTTCGTGGTTATGCTGCCCCAGGCGAATGGCTGGTCGAACGGGTTGGCGTTCGTACCGTAAATGGCTTCGGCATTCACTTTTATCCATTTACCGATACCGAGCAGCACATCGCGCTCAAACTCCACTACCGATCCGTCACCTCTGGGGCCGATATTGAGCAGGTAATTCCCGCCACGACTGATCACCTTTACCAGGCTGGCGATCTTCTCTTTCACTTTCGGCTGAACCTCTCCCCGCTCCTGCCACGAGCGGTAGCCCCACGTTTCGGGGAAGATGGAGGCGGCGGTCTGCCACGGCACGCCGAGCTTATAATCGGGATATTCGTTATCGGCCATCACGGCAAAATCCACCCAATCGTTGCCCAACCGTCCGCTGATCATACACTGCGGCTGCAGGCGGCTGACCAGTTCGTACAATCCTTGGCTTTGCGAAAGCGTGAGCGAGCCCATATCGAACCAGATTTCCGAAATATCGCCGTAATTTGTCATGATCTCCTCCACCTGGTTCAGGTTGAACCGGTAGTGTTCTTCCGTGAGCGGGTCCGCATTGTGGCTCGAGATAGGATAAGCTTGCGGAAAGTTCCAGTCGATAAGGGAATAATAAACCGAAAAATCGATTCCTCCGCGGCGGCAGGCTTCTGCCAGCTCTTTCATCAGATCGCGCTTGTAAGGCGTGGCATCCACGATATTAAAATCGGTATGCCGGGAGTGGTACATGCAAAACCCGTCGTGATGCTTGGATGTAAAAACAATGGAGCGCATTCCGGCATCCTTGGCGAGCTTCACTATTTCATCGGGATCCCATTTTACCGGGTTAAATTCCTGAGCGGTACTCGCGTACCAGTCGCTGAAAATCCCGGCAAACGACTGGATCTGTTCGCTGTAGCCGCGCCGAACAGGCTCTCCGTTGTAAACTCCACCGTAAACGGAATACAATCCGAAGTGAATAAACATCGAAAATTTCTGGTCGATCCACCGTTGCGACGGTTTTTGTTGCGCATTCACCAGGCTTGCGGCAAACAAAAGGAAAAAAATGAGTTTCTGCTTCATGCCTCAGGATTTTCAATCACTTGTACTTCACCCACTTTATCATCTCTTTCACCGATGGTTTCTTGCCGTACATCAGGATCCCCACTCGGTAGATCTTAGCGGCAAAGAAGGAGATAAGGATAAACGTTCCGTAAAGCAGCACCAGCGAAAGCAGTTTCTCCCACAGCGGAATCCCGAACGGCAGTCGCACCATCATCACAATGGGTGATGTAAACGGAATCAAGGAACCCCAGAATGCCAACGGCCCGTCGGGATTGCCCACGCTGTAAAATCCGGCAAAAAAGGCAAACATGATGATCAGGGTTACGGGCATCATGAACTGCGAGGTATCTTCTTCGCTGTCGACTGCCGAAGCAAACATTGCGAAAATGGAAGCATACAGGATGTATCCCCCTACGAAGAAAAGCAAAAAGTAAACAATAATCTCAAACCAGTTGACACTCAATACGGCTTTCATGATTCCCTCCGTGTCAAAGCTGCTCATCTCGGCCGGCACAGCCCCCGGGGCTTGTTGTGGTGAAGCAATAAACAGGGAGAGCGAGGTAAACAACACCCCGGTCAGCACTCCCCAGATAATGAGCTGGGTAATCCCCACCAAACCGATCCCGGTAATTTTTCCGACCAACAGGTTGACAGGCTTCACCGACGAAACCATCACCTCCACCACACGACTTTTCTTCTCTTCCAGAACAGCCTGCATCACCATGTTTCCGTACATCAGGATAAACATGTAGATAAGAATGGTAAATACCATTCCGATAATGGTGGCAATCTCGGTGGATGATTCCGACACTGTCCCGTCGTCTCCCCATTTCATCGTTTTCACGGAAATGTCTGAACCGGCTTCAATGATGGAACGGACCTCCGAGATGGCTTCCGCGTTTACGTTGCCCTGCCGAGACAAATCGTCCAGCCGCTGTTCCATAACCTTTTCGTTCAGTGCACTTTCAACCATCGTACGCAGTTCCTGCGGCGTCTGCTTTTCAGATAATATGGTCACCGCCTGGCTATTCCTGCTCAAGTCTTCGGTAATCTGCAGGATGGCAAACAGGTCTTTTCCTATTTTAGATTGGTACTCGCCTTGCTGCGCATCGTTGATGATTTGAAACCGGTAGAGGTCGGTGGATTTCAATAACGGTGCATAGATGCCGGTATTGTCGATGACGGCAATGTTTTTCACCGCACCGTCGTTCAGGGTGGAGAGCCACAGGGGCACAAATGACAGCGCCACCATCAGCAACGGCATCAGCAGCGTCATGAGGATAAACGATCTTTTCCTTACCCGGGTAAGGTATTCGCGTTGTATAACTAATGATAAGGTATTCATAATTTTAGCTTGATACGGTTTCAATGAAAACATCATTCATCGTAGGTATTTCCTCGTCGTATGCCACAACATCGAATTTATCGAAAATAAGTTTCGCCAGTTCATTAGTGGCGACTTCGGGTTGTTTCCTGACCCGGATATCGGTAAATTCGTGGTAGGGCTCTTTTGAGACCAGCGTGAAGGAGGGATGTTCAAACGAGAAGTCGCTGTCACGAAGGCGAAAACGAAAAATGTTGGTCCGGTGTTCCCGCCGGATATCGAAGACCTTTCCCTGCAAGACGACCTGCGACCGGTGAATAAGCGCGATATTGTCGCACAACGCTTCCACCGACTCCATGTTGTGCGTGGAGAGAATAATGGTCTTCCCTTCGGCCTTCAGGCGAAGCATTTCGTTTTTTATCATCTCGGCGTTTACCGGGTCGAAGCCGCTGAACGGTTCATCGAAGATCAGCAGGTCGGGGTTGTGGATGACGGTGGAAATAAACTGCACTTTCTGCTGCATTCCTTTCGATAATTCTTCCACCTTGCGGTTGTACCAATTCGCGATATCGAACCGCCTGAACCAAACCATCAGCTCGCGATGTGCGTCGGCTTTCGATAATCCGCGCAGTTGAGCCAGGTACATGGCCTGCTCGCCTACTTTCATTTTTTTGTATAATCCACGCTCTTCGGGCAGGTATCCGATATTGAAGACATCATCGCTCTTCGACGGGCGTCCGTTGATAAGCACCTCACCGCTGTCGGGTGCAGTGATACGCGTGATGATGCGGATAAGGGTGGTTTTCCCCGCTCCGTTCGGTCCTAGCAGCCCGAAAACTGTCCCCTTGGGAACCCGGATGCTGACTTTGTTCAGCGCCAAATGGTTGGCATACTGTTTTACAACGTTGGTGGTTTCTAAATACATTATATTCTGTAGTTATTCAGTAGATACCTAATACCTCAGTATTATCCTTTCTCCCAGATTCTTGGCCAATACTTTCTTCAAATCCTGCAATTGCCTAAGTTCGTTCATCAACTCCATTTGTTGCTGGGCATCTGCAGTTTCTATGTTTTTTTTCACTTCGTTTATCCGCTGCATCACGTGAGCATTCTTAAGCTCTGTGGTGGCACGGATAACCAACTTGTCCAGTGAATTTCGTTCGCGAAGGCGTGAGCTTTTCTCATCTTCGCTTTCTCCGATTGATTTTGCGTGGATCTTGCTCAACTGGTATTTGTCGCTGATAAGATCGGTAGCCAGTTTGCTGATTCCGGGATCGTGATGGGTAAGAAAATACCTGTCACAAACGAACGACTCGTCACTTACCTTTCCGCAGGCTTCGTCAAAAATTGCCCGGTATAGTGTGTTGGAAAAAAAGGCTTCGCTTGAAAAAATAAATTTATCCCTCATGAGATCGAACCGGATAACTTCGATAACGGACGGTCCGTCCTCGATGGTTACCTCCACTTCAATCTCTTCGTCTTCCACTTTTTGTTTTTCTTTTTCATACCTCACAAAAATGGGTAGCGTCCCGTACCGGATGATGTACCGGATCAGTTCGCGTTCCGGTTTCTCGTAAGGGTTTCTTGCCGTTAAGATCTTACGGCTTCCGTTATCTGCAGTATCGCCGGGTAAGGATGCCGTTCCAACGGCAGTTTCCCGGGATTCCTCCTTCTCGTGCTGTTCTTTCTTCTTTTCGTAGTTCCTGATCCTGATTTTATTGACGGCAGCAATAACAACATCTTCGCGCGTGCTGAGTAATGTTGCCGTATCCTGTATGTAAACGGAGCGCTTGATGTTGTCGGGAATAAGCGCGATACTCTGGACGATGTTCGTGATAAGCCCGGCCTTTTTGATAGGATCATCCCCAACCTCATCCAACAGCAAGTGGGTTTTAAAGCGGATAAAGTCCTGCTCATGCTCTTCGATAAACCGGTTGAACTCTTCAGCACTCTGCTTGCGGGCGAACGAATCGGGATCTTCACCTTCGGGCAGCAGCACTACCCTTACGTTCATTCCGTCTTCCAACAGTAGGTCGATACCGCGCAGGGCAGCTTTAATACCGGCTGCATCGCCGTCGTACAGGACCGTGATGTTTTCGGAAAAGCGGTGAATCATCCGTATCTGTCCGTGCGTAAGCGCTGTTCCCGACGATGCAACCACGTTCTCGATACCTGCCTGGTGCATCGACAACACATCGGTATAACCTTCAACCAAAAAACACTTATCGGCTTTAACAATGGCACTTTTAGAGAAAAATATCCCGTAAAGCTCCCTACTTTTGGAGTAGATCTCACTTTCCGGCGAATTTACGTACTTTCCTGTGTTCTCAGCCTTTTTGAGAATACGGCCGCCAAAGGCCACTACTTTCCCCGATAACGTATGCACGGGAAAAATGACCCTTCCCCGGAATCGGTCGATCAGCGGGCTGTTATTTTCACCTCCGGCGGAAAGTCCGGTTTTTAGCAAATAGTCGCTTCTGTAACCGGCCCTTTGCGCTTCCGAGGAAAATGCATCGCGCTGCTCGAGGCTGTAACCTAGCTGAAATTTTTTGATTATGTCGTCCCGAAATCCGCGCTCTTTGAAATAACTCAACCCTATGGCTTTCCCCTCCGGGTCGTCGTGAAGCTTTTTCACAAAATAATCACGCGCGAACTCATTCAGGATGAACATGCTGTCGCGATCGCTCTGGGCTTGCTTTTCCTCGCTGGTCAGCTCTTTTTCAACAACTTCAATGTTGTATTTTTTTGCCAGGAATTTCAGTGCTTCGTAATAGGAAAGCTGCTCGTGCTTCATGATAAAATGCACAGAAGAACCGCCTTCACCACAAGCGAAACATTTGCAGATGTTTTTGGCGGGCGACACATAAAACGACGGGGTCCGGTCGTCGTGAAACGGACACAGTCCCACAAAGTTAACGCCCCTCCGGCGAAGCGTGACAAAATCAGACACCACATCAACTATCTGAGCCGTGTCCTGAATCCGTTCTATGGTTTGCGAATCTATCATTTTGGGAATACGAAAATAGTGAAATTAATCGTCAATAAGGGATAATTTGAAAATAAATGTTACTTTTGCATAGGGTATAAAACCTGACTTTATTATTTTAAACACAACAAAAATGGATACGATCAATTGGGCCGATTTATCGTTCGGCTATATGAAAACAGACTTCAATATCCGCACCTATTTCAAGGACGGAAAATGGAGTGAACCACAAGTCGATACCTCCGAGTTTTTAAACATCCACATGGCTGCCACTTGTCTGCATTACGGGCAGGAAGCATTTGAAGGACTAAAAGCCTTTAAAGGAAAAGACGGAAAAATCCGGATTTTCCGTATGCGTGAGAATGCATTACGTCTGCAATCATCGTGCCACGGGATTATGATGGCAGAGCTTCCCTTGGAACTATTTGAAGAGATGGTTTTACTGGCCGTAAAGAAAAACGAACGGTTTGTGCCGCCTTACGAAAGCGGCGCATCGTTATATATCCGCCCGCTTTTGATTGGAACCAGTGCACAGGTGGGAGTAAAACCGGCATCTGAATACACTTTTCTGATCTTTGTAACCCCCGTAGGCCCCTATTTTAAAGAAGGATTCAAGCCTACACCCATGGTGATCTTGCGCGAATATGACCGTGCTGCGCCACTCGGAACCGGGACCTTTAAAGTGGGCGGCAACTATGCTGCAAGCCTCACAGCAGGTGAAAAAGCCCACAAAATGGGTTATTCTGCGGTTCTTTACCTGGATGCCAAAGAGAAAAAATACCTGGATGAATGCGGGCCTGCCAACTTTTTCGGCATCAAAAACAACACCTATATCACGCCCGAATCAACATCCATCTTGCCTTCCATCACCAACAAAAGCCTGATGCAACTGGCAGAAGATATGGGAATGAAAGTGGAACGCCGCCGTGTTCCCGAAGAAGAACTGGCCACCTTTGAAGAAGCCGGAGCGTGCGGAACGGCCGCAGTAATCAGCCCTATCCTGCGCATCGACGACCTGGTGGAAAATAAAACCTATGCATTCTGCAAAGACGGGAAGGCCGGCCCGATCTCGGAAAAACTATATAAGAAACTTCGCGCTATCCAGTACGGTGACGAGCCGGATACGCACGGGTGGGTAACCATCGTTGAATAAAACCAAAAAGCGGCGATTGCCGCTTTTTTTTGTTACTGCTCAGCCCATTCCCTGTAGGGATGGATGGAAAGATAAGAGTTGTAATAGCGGACATTACCGGTAACCTCGTGACCCAACCATCCGGGTTTTTCGTAGGATTCCTCTTCACTCTCCAGCTCCACCTCCGCAATTTGCAGCCCTGCATTTTCTCCGCCAAACTCATCTACTTCAAAGGTATGCTTTCCCACCTTCACGAGGTAACGGGTTTTCTCAATCACGGCGTCTTCACAGAGAAGCAGCATCTCTTCCGCATCGCGGAGCGGAACCTCATATTCCCACTCACGCCGGGTGATCCCCCCTTCTCCCACAGCGCCTTTAACGGTGATATACCCTTTCTCTCCCTTCACACGTACCCGCACTACGCTAATACCCGACAGGGAGAGATAGCCCTGCTTCATGACATAATGGTCGTAAGCATGTGATTTATATTCACCGCTGACGAGGAATTTACGTTCGATTTCGTAGCCCATACCGGTTGCATTTTACGATATAACAAACGAGATCAACAAAGTGTTGGGGATAATAAGAATAAAAAAACTATGTTTTTAAGCTCCCGTAATCACTACGAAAAAAATAAAAACATAGTTAAGATTTTGGTTGGATTAAAATAAAAATCAATGCGCGTAATTCTATTGTTTATTAATGAATCCGAAACAAAGGTAATCGATAAAACAAAATCAAACCGGCTTCTTACAAAAAAACGGAAGAGTGTGTAATTTTTCCACATTTTTTTGAAAAAGAAAAAACACTTACCAACATTCATTGATAAGTGTTTCGTTTCTAACGTGATCAGGCTGGGATTCGAACCCAGGACCCACAGCTTAGAAGGCTGTTGCTCTATCCAGCTGAGCTACCCGACCCTCCTTGTGCAAATTCAGGCTGCAAAAATACGGCAATTCTGAGAATAAAAAAAATTTATGAAACTGAATTTAAGGCAAATCGATAAAATTACAAAATTCCCTGCCCCATCATCGCCTTGGCTACTTTCATAAATCCGGCAATATTAGCCCCTTTCACGTAGTTTACATAACCATCCGGTTCGGTACCGTATTTTACACAGTTTTCGTGAATATTGCCCATAATCCATTTTAGCTTTTCGTCCACTTGCTCAGCGCTCCAGCTGTAACGTTCGGAATTTTGCGTCATTTCCAGGCCCGACACCGATACTCCACCGGCATTGGCTGCCTTCCCAGGAGCATAGAGGATCTTGTGTTTCTGGAAAATCTCGATCGCCTCCGGGGTGCTCGGCATATTGGCACCTTCCGATACGGCAAAGATTCCGTTATTCACGAGTGACTGGGCATCGTCTCCGTCGATTTCGTTCTGTGTGGCAGAAGGCAGTGCAATATCGGCTTTCTCACCCCACGGGCGGGCACCAGCAACGTACTTGCAACCGTATTCCTCTGCATACTCACGGATACGGCCGCGATAGAGGTTTTTCAAATCCATCACAAATTTCAGTTTTTCCGATGTAATTCCGTCAGGATCGTAAATGTATCCGTCGGAGTCGGAAAGGGTAACCGGAATTGCACCCAGCTCGATCAGCTTCTCGCACGTATATTGAGCCACGTTCCCCGAGCCAGATACCAGGCATCTTTTTCCTTTTATATCGATATTTTTGGTTTTCAGCATTTCCAGCAGGAAATAAACGTTTCCGTAACCAGTAGCTTCCGGACGAATAAGTGACCCGCCGAACTCACGCCCTTTTCCGGTAAACGTTCCCGAGAACTCACCGGCCAGCTTTTTGTATTTCCCAAACATATAGCCCACTTCGCGGCCGCCCACACCAATATCGCCGGCCGGGACATCGGTATCGGGCCCGATAACCCGCCATAATCCTTCGGTAAAAGCTTGGCAGAAGCGCATGACTTCACCTTCCGATTTACCGCGTGGAGAAAAGTCTGACCCGCCCTTGGCACCACCCATGGGAAGTGTGGTAAGCGCGTTTTTGAAGGTTTGTTCAAAAGCCAGGAATTTCAAGATGGAAGGAGACACGGATGCGTGAAAACGAATTCCTCCTTTGTAGGGGCCAATAGCGTTGTTGTGCTGTATACGGTATCCCATGTTCGTTTGTACGTTACCCTTGTCATCTACCCAGGTGACACGAAACGTATGAATCTTGTCGGGAATAATCAACCGTTCGACCAGGTTCGCCTTTTCGAATTCAGGATGTTGGTTGTACACCTCTTCGATCGACTCAATCACTTCTTCAACAGCCTGAAGATATTCAGGCTCATTTGGAAAACGTCTTTTTACCAGACTGATAATTTCTTCGTACTTCATAAAAAAAGGATTTAATTGTGATAACTTTGTAAACAATCACTTTGAAATACAAAAATAGTATCAAAAATTTAAATGAAAGAATATTTCATCATTTTTTTATGTTTTGACAGAAAAAAGTTTATTTTCGTAGATTTCTGTAAACAGGAACAAATACAATAATCCCCGACATGATCAGGGAAATAATCGTGATAGCGTTTATCTCTGCGTTCATAAGGATATACCCGGCTAAAATCACCCAAAGTATGGCGATGAAGCCGAATTGCGTTTGTGAAAATGTTCGTTTTGCCATAATGGGAACAATGTGGTTTACAAAGATAATAAAAAATGGTGCAGATTCACATCTTCACCATTTACAAAGACCCATAGAGAGTTAATGAAAAATTGATTTTTTGCTATTTTTGAACCAAATGAATATTGTTTCAACGTTGCAAATATCGGTATCTTTTGTTACGAACCCGCTACATTTCAGTTAAGTTTTGGTTAACTTTTCCTGACATAAAAAACAAAAAGTTTGCTATGAAGCAAACTTTTCAATGTTTTCTCAACTGATCTCCTATTCCTGTATCAGCCCAATGTTGATTTCTTTATCTTTCTGCAAATCTACTTGCATTTCAGAAGGTTGATACGAAATCAATTCCACACGTACGGTATGTTTACCCGGTTTTAGATCCGAAACCGAAAAGTTTCCGTCCAGGTCCGAATAATATTTGTTACCGTCAATGAAGATAGCTGCACCAGCCAACGATTCGTTACTTTTGTTGTCGACAACGGAACCCGATATATCCACCGTATTCACTTTCCGTACAGCTTCGGTAACAGCAGTACTTTTTACATTCTTGTCGTTTTTGTTGTCTTCAGCATACACTGAAACAGACAATAAAACCGTTGCGATTAATACCAAAATTGTTTTCATCCTATGTATCTAATTATTGAAAATTTTCCGTTTTAGACCGATACAAAGGTGAGGCATAAATGTTACAGAATGGTTAAGTTTCGGTTAAGTTTTTGTTAATATTTTTTCTCATCCAATAGATTACCCTTGTCGTCCCACATACGCCACAAGCCGATTTTATTGCCTTCGTAGTAATTCATTTCGTAACGCTGATTTCCCAATTCGTCCCAAATACGCCAGGTGCCGTGTTTTGCGCCATTCTTGTATTCAGCTTCCGAAATGAGCTGTCCCGAAATATCGTACGTACGCCACAGGCCGTGTAATTTACCTTCCTTGTAAGAACGCACTTCTTTGGGTTTACGGTTATCGAAATAAATCAGGTAAGCTCCTTCGGGTAAGCCGTTTTTAATCTGCATCTCAAGCTTGAGTGTGCCGTTATCGTAATATTCACGATAATCTCCGGTATAAAGTTCGTTTTGTTTCTTGTCTCTGTAATAGACTCCTTCATTCTGATAGATTTGAGGATTACCCTGCTGATCTTGAGCCTGAACACTTAACGTTAAAAGAAAAACACCCAGCAATAGTATTGTTTTATTTTTCATACGATTCTTGTTTTTAAGTTGTACCTCCATAGCAAAGATACAATTTCCTGGTGCATAAAAACAAAAAGGTACTCCGGTTTTTACACGAAATACCTCCTGTTTTTATAAACCGATTGTTCTGATTAAAATTTGTATCCGGTCCAAGCAAATACATCGGTTGGGCAGCCGGTATTTCCGGTTTTAATATCTATCGTTGCGGCATTTGCACCCGGTTTTATGTCTTTGCCGGTAATGGGAGAGGTTAAGCTATTTGTAAGATTTATCACTGTTCCCGCAGCGGCATCACCTTTACCGTCTGTACAGTCAACTAAATCCATAGCTGTGCCAACGCCTTTCACCAGAGCATTGGTAACGGTAGTCTTGGCTCCACGACGGATCTTGATGACATCCTGCATTTGCATTTTCACATCGCTGCTCGCATCCAGCTTAAGTTCGATAGTCATGTTTTTGACGGTGAAGTCGGACTGCCCTTTCTCATCGGGATTTAAACCGTCCAGGTTTCCATCAGCTTCAATTCCGCGAGGGTCTGATTCTGAGCTGGAGTAACCTTTTTGCCAGATTCCGTATGCGTTTTCCAGTGTTCCTGTGTACCCTTGAGTAAAGTCGAACATGTCATCGTCCGAGTCAACCACCAACAGGTTTTTCACGTTTACGCTACCACCAAAAAATTCTATCCCATCGTCTGCCCCATAAGGGATGTAAATGTTTTCGATCTTGGTGCCATTTCCAACGCCGTTCAGCGTAAGTCCGTTGTGTTCAACGTTTGCACTCGAACGGGCGCCGGTATATTCTATCTTAACGTATGTCAATTCACCTGAGCTATCCGAAACGTTATCGCCTCCGTAACTATAGGCGCTGTTAATTTCGGTAGACCCTTTTGTCCCACCCGAAAGTGGTGCTTTACCGTTAATAATAAGCCCTCCCCAATGTCCTTGTTTAGCATTTTCAATATCGGCAGTCAGGGTAATGGGTTTTTCGGCAGTACCCCTCGCATTGATTTTTCCACCTTGCAATACGAGAATATAATTGCTGAATCCATTTTTAGCCTTGATCATTGTTCCTGCCGGAATGTTTAATACACCCCCGTCTTCAACAATAACAGGACCGGTAATGGTATAAGTAATTGCTGCATCCAGGGTTTGGGTAGTGGTTATAGAACCTTTCAGTTCCGACTCGGTTACCGGAGGTTCGGGTTTCGGATCATCGGAGCCACAAGAAGTCAGAACTGCAGGAGCTGAAATTGTGGCCATCATCATAATACTCAAAAGAAACTTTTTCATTTTAATACAGTTTAAAAATTTAGTTGATTAGTTGTTCGTATTCGTCAGTTATAAATCATAGCTTACTCCTAAGCTGAGGTTAATACCCTTTTTGTATTTATTCAGGATAATGTTTTCACCGCTTGAATTCATTCTTCTGGATAATTTAAGCGAAGGATCCAGCAAGTTTGATGCTTTAAATTTCGCGGTAAAGTTCTTGTTAAATTTGTAGGAAGACACGAAATCTATCGTGGGAACTCCTTCTTCTATGATATTGCCGTAGTTGCGTGTACCGATTGTATGTACCCTGTTACTGAAATAATTAAAAACGACCGAAGCAAGTAAATTTTTATCGCGATTTGAATAACTATAAGAAACATCGAAATTTCCTATAAACGGTGCAGCTCCTTCCAGCTGTGCTTTTCTTCTCGGTGTGTTAACGATATCAACTTCGAGATCCGTATAAATATACGAAGCATTCAATCCCAGGGATACCCGGTTTACTTTTGAAGTTGCAGTATTCACTCTGTTGATCAAGTTTTTTCTCAACTCCACCTCTATACCGGCGACAGTTGCAAACGCGCTGATGTTTGAATAGGAGAGTAATCCGGCTGAATTACCCTGATCAACTCGTCCGATAGGATTGACAATGTGTTTAAAAAATCCGGTAACGGTAAACAATTCCGAAGGGCTCAAATAATAATCCCATTTAAGATCAGCATTGTAATTATCAGACGGTTTCAGGTTAGGATTACCTTGACTGGCAAAGCCGATATTCACATATTGATAGGGTGAAATCTCTTTCGATTGCGGCAATGTGTATGTCTTACTCAAGCCCATCCGTATTGCGTTTTTATCGTTCAAATCATATTTCAGATTCAAACTGGGCAAAAAATAGGTTTTTTTGATAGATTCCCTTCCAGGCTCCACGTGCTGAACACGATGGTTAACGGTCATATCCACATTGTCTACACGTAAACCCACATTCGCGGTAAGAGGAGAAGTCAATTGATATGTAGCCTCCGCATATGCTGAATGGACATTTTTTTTAACGTTGTAGGTATTTAATTCACCAACGCTCATGGTATATTTTCCACTTTCGTAGTTGGCCTGGTTATATAAATCATCCAATTGCAGGTTATCTATGGGGAATGTTCCCGAAAGAGCGTCAAAATTGTACTCTACAGCCTCAAACTTGTCATCAACAAAGCGTCCATTGTAACCTATTTCCAGGGCAGAGTTCGTATTGTCAAATTCATCATTCAGTTTATACTGAAGATTCACTTTTGTATTTATATCATTTTCTTTCAGTTCAGAAAAGAAACGTTTTTGCCGGTTACTTCCCGTTAAAATATAGGTACCATCATCCTGTTTTGAAAGATAATTTTCGCGACGGTCAGGTTCCAGCCCTTTTATCCTGTTATACGATACCCCGGCGTTTAGTTTCATTTTGTTCGATAATTTCCAGCTGGAAATAAGTTGATGCGTGAATAGTAAATTGTCGTTCGTTTGTTGTCTGATTGCCCTTCCCGTGTAATCGTTACTGTCTTGATGGCTTTCGGTATGTTTTCCGCTGTATTGCCCAACGTATTGATTATTGGCATGGACCATCATGAAATTATACGCCAGGTTGTGCGCTTTGTTAATCCCGAAATTGATATTTCCGAGAACAAGCTGGTTAATGTTTTGGGAATACTTGTCGCCTTGCTGGTCTTGATAAATGGTTCCGTCGGAAGTGGTGTTTCTGATCAATTCCCCGGTATAAGAATAATTTGTTCCGTGTGAGCCTACAATAAAAAATGAAAGTGGATTATTATCCGCTCCCACTTTAAATTGTTTTCCTCCGGAGATACCAAAAGTGTGGTTTACGGGTGTTTTTATGACCGTTGGATCGAGGCTGTTGGCGAAATCAACCTTGTTTTCGATCGGTTTTTTATTGTTGGCAAATCCCAGGTAGTTTGAGCCGTCCTGACGCAGGAAATCAACTCCGATAGTCCCCCGGTTCAACCCTCCCGATATTTCGGCACCAAAAGCCCGGTCATTAATCAATTCTTTTGACGAAATGTCTATGATAGCACCCCCTGCATCTCCGGTAGAGCTACCCGAAAAAACTTTGTTTACCCCTACATTTTGAATGATATCGGTTCCGAAAAAGTCGAGTGCGATGTTTTTGTATTCGGGATCTTCCGAAGGGACAAGAAAACCGTTGAGGGTTGTCGCGTTGTATCGGTCGCCCAAGCCCCGCACAAAAACATTTTTCACGCCTTCCTGTTTGGATATTCCCGAAACTTTGGACACGGCTGCTTCCGCATTTCCAATCCCCTTGCGTGATAACTCTCTTGCCCCTACAGCTTGCGTGGCAAGTAATGCTTTTTTTTGCTCGAGAAGCAGAATATTCTCGCTTTCGCGGTTAGCGCGTGCGACCACTTCAACCGCTTCGAGGCTGATATCGTCGGAGTTCATTTCGAAATCCACCACCGTTTCGCGGTTTGTTTCTACTGCAATCCCCGTTTTAGTTACCGGTTGATATGCTACGTAAGATGCAACGAGCGAGTGCGTTCCCGCCGATACGTTATTGATAACGAAATTGCCGTCCAGATCGGCGGCAGCCCCGTTTGTGGTTCCTTCGACCAAAACCGAAGCTCCTATTAGTGGTTCTTTGGTCTTGGCATCAACAATTGTTCCTTTGATTGTTCCCGTCTGAGCATAAATAGCGGATGCTGAAACGAAAAATAAAAGTAAAACAGATAACCTAAACAATACCTTTGCTTTACTTATCATTAATTTTGAGTCTTTTTTCATTAACGAATATCATAATTTATCGGAGCAAAGGTCATGCATAAATGTTACAAAGCAGTTACATTCTGATTACATTATTGTTAAGTTTTCACCAATAAAAAAACCGATACTGGTGTACCGGTTTTTCCAACTTACTCATGTGCTGTTACTTCTATTGTACTATTTTCATTATAGGCTCTCCGGCCTGAACGATATCACCCGGTTTTACATATATCTTATACACTTTTCCCGAATATTCAGAAATTACGTCGTTCTCCATTTTCATAGCTTCCAGAACAAACAGGTTTTTTCCCCTTTGCACCTCATCGCCTTCTTTTACCAGAAACTTCATAACGCTGCCGGGCATAGGGCTTTCTGTAATGTATCCTTCGGGTTCCTTTACTTCCGCATCGGTAGGTACCGTTCCAGCACCGGTTACAGTTGTTTTTTGCGATTGATGCGATGCAAATTCCGTTTCACGGATTTTCCTCAGGTATTGGGTGGCCACGGCAGGGAAAAGTTCAAGTAACAACTCCTCTTTTTCGTCTTTAGCCAGCCGGACATTTTCGAACTCCGGCAAAACAGGATTCTCCTGACGTTTATACGTGCTGGTATCGTACGGAGTTTCATCACGCGTTCCGGCAATTTTCAACCTGAATTCCGGATCTACCGGAACGGGAGTTTTTCCGTATTCCCCCTTTACTAGTGCAACAAATTGATTAGAAGCATTGGCATATTTATCCCGCCCATTCTTCAGATTCAGGGCCGAACTGACCGCCTGCACTCCTACGATCTGACTTGTAGGAGTAACCAAAGGTGGCAATCCAGCATCGAGCCGGACACTTGGAATAAGTTTCATTGCATCTTCCAAGATATCCAGCGAGTTAAATTGTTTCAATTGCGCCACCATATTGGTGTACATCCCTCCGGGAATCTCGGCGTTTTTCACCCTCTCGTCGGGTTTGGGGAAATTGAAATAAGCTTCAATTTGGTGGCAGGCCTCCAGTAAAGCCGTCTCGTTGTTGATTTGAACTGCGGCAATAGCTTCGTCAAACAACTTATCAATAGCAGCAGGCAGGGTATCCGTAAGCGGGTTAAACGGATTTGGGAACTGTTTTACCGTATCGAAAGCTTCCAATTCCCGGCGGATTCCGAACAATTCGGCATTTATTTTTGCCACAGCCTCCATGTTTACATCCAGTTCAATGCCCAATTTTTGGCAGAAAATATAAACGAGTTCAATGGCTGGAGCAGCCGGCCCGCCGGAAAAATACCAGATATTGGTGTCTACGATATCTGCCCCATTTACGATTGCTGAGAGTACGGAACCCAATCCATACCCCGGGGTGCAATGTGTGTGAAAATCGATGGGAACATTAAGTTCTCTTTTGAATAATGAGATAAGGTTTGCCACACGCGTGGGCGGAATCAGTCCACTCATATCTTTAATGGTGATCATGTCAGCACCCAACGCTAGCATTTCCTTGGCTTTCTGAAGAAAATAGCGGTCTGTAAACACATTTTCTTTTTTTATCCGTATTTCTTCTTTCTTGTTGAACAGCCCCAGAAAGCCTTTCTTTTCAACAATTTTAACCTCATCGTCGTATTTGGGATCTATCGTGTAGCAAACCGCGCAATCTGCCAAACCACCGTATTTCTTAATGTATTTTATACTCGATTTTATATTGTCAACATCGTTTAGCGCATCGAAAATACGCATAATGTTGAGTCCGCTAGAGACGGCATTTTTGAAAAATCCATCAATAATTTCATCCGGATAGGGAGCGTATCCATAGAGGTTTCGTCCACGAGAAAGCGCTGTGAGTTTTGAGGCTCCCTGCACACCGTCGCTGACTTTTTTTAACCTGTCCCATGGGTTTTCGCCTAAATAGCGCATAACGGAGTCTGGAACAGCACCTCCCCAAACTTCCATTGCATAGAAATTGGCATCTCTGTAATAAGGCAACACTCTGTCAACTTGTGATTGGTTCATTCGGGTAGCAAAAGCCGATTGCTGACCGTCCCTCAAAGTGAGATCTCTGATTAAAAGTTTACGTTTCATCTGTTTAAAAATTTAATTTCTACTTTTTATGGTGGTTTTTGACATTAGTTTCGTTGTTTTTCACTATTTATACTTACAGTTTTTAAACATTATAAATATCTCAAATACAGAAATTTAGTTTTATCTTTCGCCATACAAAGTAACAAATTAATTTCGAATTATAAGCAATTAATTAAAGATTTTTTTCTTTAATTCATGCTAAAAACAACAAAAGCAGCATTTCGTGTTTAAAATGCTGCTTCCGGGTGTGTAAACGAAAGGAAATTACACCTTAGAAACGTTTTTTCCCTTTCTTGGAGACGTTGAAATCCTGTTTTGGTTTGTCACCTTTGTATTTCTTGTTCTCCGGCATATTGTTGTCTGCTAATTCAACCACCAGTTTTCTGTCTTCCACGAAGACTCCTTTAAAGGATTTGAGAATTTGCTTGACATTTTCTTCGGGGACTTCAAAAAACGAAAAGTTCTTCATCAGATCGATACGCCCTACCCTGATCTTCCCGGGCACATAATCGTTGATAAAACCCATCAGGTTAGCCGGGTTGGCGCCGTCCATTTTTCCGATATTGATAA
>JABNAD010000383.1_pt1 | contig 28148 bp, 11 predicted proteins | sample 7240381 | NCBI WGS metagenome assembly JABNAD01 (sample SAMN11332834, study PRJNA596920) | anaerobic digester metagenome | biome: digested sludge; isolation source: digested sewage sludge-derived enrichment culture grown on H2/CO2 | place: Germany: Goettingen
GTTATTTTACCCTGGGAAGCGGTTCCCGCGCAATTCGGAGATGAGGATGTCTCTCCGTTTATAGCAGCAGCAAGTGATCCCGCCGGGACCATCCACCTTGTCTGGAGCAATGATAACCAGGGTATGTCCACCATGGTTCATGCCTCCCGCCAAAACGGAGCGTGGAGCGAAATCACCACCATTTCATCCGAAAACCCATATTCAGTTATGCCGTCCCTGATTATTGACGAAAACGGAACACTGCATTGCGCCTGGGTTACCATGGATTTCAACTTTAATTTCCTGATTTCCTATTCCCGCAAATTTTCAGGTGAGAATTGGGAGTCTCCAGTAGTGGTATCAGACCCGGCATTGCTTTTGAATACCTATCCGCAACTTGTGATCGATAACGCCGGAAATATCCGTCTTTTCTACACCGCCGCGGACTTCTCGGGAGAAAATGCATTCTATTACCTTAAACATGCCCTTATAGATCAGCAGAATACAGACAACCCGGTGCTTCAACCGGTGCCCCAGACATCGCCCGACCTGCTGGCAAATCAGTCTTCGGTGGTTGTGGACGCCAACGGGTTGCTTCATTGTGTCTGGCACGACAGTGAGGGAGGCGCAAGCAATATTTCAACAGCATCCTTCGACGGAACCGCCTGGGGGCCAACCACAAAACTCGCGAACAGCGGACAGGGAAGCAGCATTCAGGATGAGATGCCAATTGTTCTCGTATCGAACAGCAGCAACGAGACATTTGCTTTGTGGGTAACCTCCATAGCAGGTATCGGACAGTTCAGTATTATACAAAACAGCAGCTGGTCACCGGGCCAGAACACCACGGACCCCCACTTCAGAAACGCCACCGGGCTCTATGATCCGAACAATGTGCTTCAGATGGCGGGAACCACTCTTTCGCCCTCAGGCGGGGACCTGTATCACCATTCATTTCAGAACGGAACCTGGGAACATACCCTGATTGAAGCAGGTTCTTCAACTTCGTCTCCCGGTTACCCGGCATTGGTCATTGGCAATGATACCCTGTTCTGCTTTTACGTGAGAAAGACCCAATCTTCAGGCTATCAACTTGTTGAATCTCACCAACCTATAGATTTTCATACCGGTACAGATCAACAGGATCCATTGTTCGCTTCACAGCTGAATATTTTCCCCAATCCGGTAACAGCTTCAGGCACCCTTAGTTTTAACGCGCCCGGTTCAGGCACCGCCGAACTTAGTTTATACGACCCTGCAGGCAAAAAAGTAGCCTACAATCGCTTACCAATCAGCACTCCGGGCATGCAGACGCTTACATGGAATCAGGTGTTTGCCAATCTGAACGCGCGGAAAGGGCTTCATATCCTGGAGGTAAAAAGCAATGAATTCAGGATTTCCGGAAAGGTTATAATTGAATAATAAACCGGGTTTTTAATACAATAGTCCGTTAAATTCAAGAATCACGCAAGGACGCAAAGACGCAACGAATTGATTATAAGCGATTTGCTAACTTTAAACAAGTTTTTATAATCCGCTGTAAGTCAATTCCTTAAAAATTCTCAACGGAGTATTGAATAAAGGATAATTTATTATTATTATCATCCTTCACAAAGCAGGGTTTGTCAATAGGTGACAAGCTCTGCTTTTTTTAACTAATATGTTCATCGGCAATCAGAAATCAGGATCAACAGATACCTCCATCTTTCATGCACAAAAAGTCGTGATTACCGAAATACAGTTAAACAAAGTCATTGACAAAGCCTAACGGATAACCGGAGCCGCCTTTTCAGTTACCGTTACCCGAACTATACCAGTTGAAAATGTGTTCTTACCACTATTACGTCCCAACCGCCTCTGATCAGGATTTTCAGTTGTCCCTTTGTAGTAAATATTAAAAGATGCAGAATAGAGAATGTAAGTATAATACATAAAGACAAAGAGGCTGTCTCAAAAGGGCAGCCTCGTTCTAATTTATTAGCATCTTAAATTTGAGGTTTTATATACCTGTTAAATCGTTTCCCTTTTCAAGGTTTACTTTTGCCCGTTCTAATTGCCCGAAAATACTATTATTTTGATGGCCCTTGCAGGTGCTGTCACAATTAGTGCACAGACAACTACTGCCGATTAGAATATTTCAGTTGTTAATAAATTTACTGGTGTCCAGAATCAGTCTGACTGGATGAATCATACAGGTTTCCTCTCGACGGAAGGTTTTAATATGCATAAAAAGTTGAATGCAGATTCAAGGAAACAGGTGGAGGTAATGTATTATTGAGCGGTGGAGAGAGTAAAAAAAGAAGGTCAAGTTTGCCATTTGTGAAGGATAGAGCCCGTATTTCAGAGATCATGTTGCGGTCACTGAGCAAACGAAGTGCACCGAAGTGTGATTCTTCTTTGCACTTCTTTTTATCAGGAAATAAAAGTACGAAAAAGAAAGAAAAGAAAGCCATACCTGCCTCCGCAGGTAAAAGCAGCGTTATTTCGAACGAAGTGAGGAATCTCAAGATAGCGCGATGGGCTGCAAAGCCGCAAGTTTCAAAATAATTTCATTCCCGCCGGGGGTTCCGTGAATGATTATTTATCCGGATTCTATTATACTTTCACCCACTCCGTGGGTTCCTGGCATTCTTGAACCACTTTAAACTGTCCCGGAACATCCTGAACAATTTTTTACCTTTGTGCGATGAAATTGCTGATTTACTTACTTGTATTACTCTGTTGTACAGTGCATTTCAGGGCTTCGGCGGTGGTGGGTGATACTTCACGCAAGGCGGTGCACCATTATAATGAGCTTTTCTATGATGCCTTTGAGAAGGGTGAGAATTATAAGGCTCGTGAATACGCGGCCAAGGCCCTGATCATTGCCATAAAGAAAGGGCTGCAGCGTGATATTGCCATTGTGTACAGCAACCTGGCTATCATAAATGCACGTATGGGCGATTATGAGAAGGCCAACCAGTATAATCTGAATGCGCTGCGGATCTTTACGGAGATGAATGATACACTGCAGATTGCACGGTGTAATCTGAATATAGGTTCGGTGTTCATCAAGCTTAAGGAGTACAGCAAGGCATTGGGCTATATTGAGGATGCGAGGGATTCGTTTTATGAAATCAATGATCAGCTGGGTTACAGCATCTGCATGTCGAACATCGGTTCGGTTTATCTGTCGCTAAAGGATTACAAAACGGCGTTGCCTATATTTTTTGAGGCGGTGGAGATTGATGAGCGGAACAATGACCCATCGGGCACCTCTTCCAATTTCCTGAATATAGGAGTGGTTTACCTGAATCTTAAGAATTATACTGCTGCCGGCGAATACCTTCGCAAGGCATTGGCCATTGACAAGGCGATGGGCGACAGGAGCGGCATTGCCTCGGCTCAGTTTAATGGCGCAAAGCTGATGCTGGCCACCGGGAAGAGTGATTCGGCCCTCTATCTCTGCAGGAAGAGTATACTAATGTTTAGGGAAACGGGGCAGCTTTCGGATGAGGCCGATGCCCTGCAGTTGCTGTCGGAGATTTATGAGCGAACGGGCAACTACCGGCTGGCCTATAGTTATAACGTGAGGGCTTCCGCGCTAAGCGACAGTTTGATGAACCTTGACAAGGCGGCCAGGATTGGGATGCTGGAGGAGAAGTATATTAATGAGAAACTCAAGGGTGAGATACTGTCGTTGAAGTATCGCAGTGAGCTGCAGGAGGCCAGGATAGTGAATCAGCGCAAGCTGAATGCCACATGGCTTACGGGTTTTATCCTTTCGATTATTGCCATGGTGATCATCATCATACAGCTGAGGAACAAGAACAATGCCTATAAGTTTATCGTGCGTAAGAATATCGACCTGATGAAAAAGGAGAAGGAGCTGGGAGGTGCGATGAAGGAGCTGGGTGAAGCGATAAAGGAACTGGAGTTGCTGAGGAGCAAGGAGGAAGTAAGTGAGGCGCCGGTGCCGGAGGGTACTGCCGACGATAAAACGCGATCGGCATTGAGTGGTGACTACAGGGAGAAGTTGTTGCTGAAGCTGCATGAAGCATTGGTGAACGATAAACTATACACGAAAGCCGATCTTACGGTTGAGAAGCTTGCCAAAAAGCTATCCACCAACCGCACTTACCTGTCGCAACTGATAAACGATGAGTTCCACAAGGGATACTCTGACCTGATCAATGAATACCGCATCAGGGAAGCCATGTCGCTGCTGTCGGATCCTGTGTTGAGCAACCGGTATTCCATTGATGCCATAGCCCGTGAATCGGGTTTCAACAACATCTCCAACTTCAACCTGCTGTTTCGGAAACATGTGGGCACTACGCCCTCAGTTTTTCGCAGAAACGCTCATTCCCAATAATTTATCTGCTCTTTTATAGTTATAATTTTATCAATTCACAACTATAAAAGTTGGGCATTCCAGCAGTGTGCCATTATTTTGCTGTCCGGGCGGAGGATTCCGTCGACTTGACTCATCACAACTAAAACACATGAAATTTATGAACTCTAAGGATTTTCTCATGAAATGGATTTTTGTACTGCTGCTGTTTGCCGCCGGCACTACAGGTGCCCATGCACAATGGATTATAAACGAAAGTTTTGAAGGGGGATCCATTCCAGCAGGCTGGACTACCTATGATGCCAATAATGACGCCTCAACCTTCAGGGCCTTCAACAGGCCAACACATGCACATACAGGTGATTACATCTGTTTTGTTGACAGTTACGGCAACAATGGCAACGACTGGCTGGTAACACCACAGGTAGCCATACAGGCGGGCGATGTATTCAACTTCTTTGCCCGCTCATGGTATGGTACGGAGGATATGGAGGTTAAGCTCTCCACTACCGGAAATGCCATCGCCAACTTTAATGTTACGCTCGGTACCGTTACCGGATTGGGCTCCACATACCAGGAATTCAATTATGATCTGAGCGCCTATGCCGGCCAGAACATCTATCTTGCCATACACTGGGTGCAGGATACCTACGGCTTTATAGTAGACGACATAAAGGTAGGTCAGCCGCAGGCGAATGACGTGGGCACCATGGGCATTGTCAGTCCGGGCAGTTTCATCATTGTTGATACACCGGTAGTACCGGCTGCCACGGTAAAGAACTACGGTACCGGGGAGATTACAGCCGATTTCCCCGTAGTCTGCAACATTACCGATGCTGACGATAATGTAGTGCATACCTCACAGGTCACCTTTACCGACGCACTGGACGCGGGAGAAACTGCAACCGTGCAGTTCGCCGGATGGACGCCGACCATTGAGGGCACCTACAATATTGAGATATATACGGCTTTAACCGGCGATTCCGACATTACCAACGATACGGTGGTGTCATCGTTCGGTGCCGTGCTGCATTATGGAACCGGTGGCCCGGATGCAATGGGGTACCGGTGGATTGACAGCGGTGAAACAGGCGGACCGGTATACAATTGGATAGATATCAGTACTACCGGCACCTCGACGGTAACGTATGGGGTAAATGCCTTTGCCGGCGATGACAACTTCTCGGAAGCCATACCTATTGGATTCAATTTCCCCTATTATGGAATAAACCGCACCTTCTTCCACGCCGATATTAACGGCACCCTGCTGCTAGCCGATAACAATTGGGTGAAACCTTACCCTGACAATGGCTGGAATAATGACGGCAACGTATTCAATTATTATGAAACAATACCCGGTTACTCCGGGATGCCGGCACTGATTTCAGTTTTCTGGGATGACCTTATTGCCACCGAAGGAACAGGAAACGTTTATTTCCAGACCTTTGGCACGGCCCCCGACAGATATACGGTAATACAATGGAGCAATCTGGCATTTGTGGCAGGTACCGGCGGAACGCCCACACTCAACTTTGAGGTGATACTCCACGAAAATGGAGAAATCATCATGCAGTACCAGAATGTGGCCAACGGACAAACCGGAGGAGCCAATCCTCATGATTTCGGACAGAGTGCCACCGTGGGAACACAGAACGACGACTGCACCACCGGCCTGGGATACCTGAATGAGATTGTTGATAACGGTGGCTACATAGGCCCTGATCCGGCAGGAAACCTGTTGCAGAACGAGATGGCCATAAAATTCTATCCCGGTGAAGACACCCAGGAGCCGATGATCACTACCATAAAGGCATGGAACACCTTCAACACTTACGCACACCTGCAGGCTACCATCGCCGATTTGTCGGGCCTGGCCTCCGACTCGCTCTACTACAACTACGGCAGCGGCTGGATGGCGGTCACCCACGACTCCATAAACCAGACCAACGTGTATCATTACAATCTGCACGACCTGCCTTTAGGCGTTACCGTGGAATACTACTTTGCCGCAACAGACAATTCGGCGGCAGCCAACAGGGGAGTGCTTGAAACGTGGAACGGCGAACCCCTGACGTTCAAGGTACTGCCCACCGATAATGTGGAAGTGCTGATACTATCGCCCGGCAACATTCCCGGTTTCCAGGACTATCAGAACATTGAACTTCCCGTATACATGAATGCACTGGACAATGCCGGCATCACCTATGATGTTTACAACTGGGCAGCCTTCAACCAATATACCATACCGGAGCAATACAACATCATCTTTGCCTATTCCAACTCATCAAGCTCCACCCCTGTTCACGACACGCTGTCGAAAGCCCTGATAGGTTTTCTGGATGGAGGCACAGAGGCCATGCCAAGAAACATCTTCTTTGCCTCCGACAACCTGGCATCAGCCCAGCATGCCCTGCCCAACAACAGTTATCTGCGGAAGTTCGCCACAGCCTATCTGCGCACCGGATTTGAAGTACAGCCCAATCCCCCGATCTATGGAGGAGGCGACGGTTTAGGCGGACCTGATACCCCCGGCTATCACAGCGGAAGTATCATTGGCACATCAGGATCACCCATAGGCACACAGAACCAGGAGATACCGGTTTATGCCGACAGTCCGGATGTTATTTACCCGCGCACCTGTCCTGAAACATATGCCCCCGAGGTTACCAATCCGGAAATCACCTCCCACACAGCCTTCAGGTTCGAGGACGGGCCCGTATCGGGCAATGCCTACTCCAAAGGGAATCCGGGTGCCGTATGGTTGGACAACATGATATACAAGTCGTTCTTCATAAGCTTCGACCTGTCACAATTCACCTCCACCACAGACATACAGACCACCATTGACGAAGCCCTGGAATGGTTTACCCCTGAAACCTTTGTTATATCAGTGGAAGCCATACCCGGCGATGGCGGAACGGTAACCGGAGGCGGTACCTATGCAGCGGGATCAACTGCCACCGTGACGGCCACTGCCGGAGACATCTATGAATTCGCGAACTGGATGGAGAATGGCACGGTTGTTTCAAGTGAGCCGACCTACTCCTTCACCGTGACTTCTGACCGCGATTTGGTGGCCAACTTTACAGTAGTAACCTATACCGTGTCCGCTGCCGTTTTGCCGGCAGAAGGAGGAACGGTTACCGGAGCAGGTTCCTATGTGTATGGTGCCATTGCCTCACTGACAGCCACACCGGCAACCGGTTACGCCTTCATCAACTGGACTTCCGACGGCGTAGTGCTGTCAACCGAGCCCGAGTTCACCATAACAGTAGTATCAGACACCTCGCTGGTGGCAAACTTCGAAAGCCAGATCATAGAGTGGGAAGTCACGCTTAACGCGGATCCCGAAGAGGGAGGAACCGTTACCGGAGCGGGCGTATATGCCTCAGGGACAGAAGTAACCGTTACAGCCGAAGCGGCACCCAACTTCATGTTTAGCTTCTGGAAAGAGAACGGCGAGGTGGTCTCCACCGAAGAGAGCTACACTTTCAGCATACTTGGCAACAGGGCACTCACAGCCCACTTCTCCGATGTAACGTCAACCACGGAAGTTGACCTGCAGGAGTTTGGCATTAGTCCGAATCCCGCCTCTGAGTACATCACCATTCAGAACAGGACGGCAGGCAAGCAAACCATACTAAGCATGGAACTCTACAACATGAGCGGCAACCCCGTATCAGTGACCTACACATCCCTGGGCGACAGTTACAACATCGACATGAAACCATACGCCCCCGGGCTCTATATACTGAAGATCACCCTGAAGGGCGGTGACATCCAAACCTACAGAGTCATCCGTAAATAAGACCAATATAACGAAACGCCCCCTGAGCCCTCCCCTTCCTTTTTGGTTGCGGGAGGGTTTCAGTAATATACTGAGAAATCAATCCAATCAACCCCTTTTTGCTCTATGCTTTCGGCTATCAGCTTCCCGGAAACTGACCTCCCAAATCGATGGAGTGCTGGTGCGCTTTCAAATTTCAGGATATGACAATCATTAACCCATGAAAATTGATGAACAATGATATAAAAAAACAGAAAGCAGCGGCTGGCTATGCCACCGCTGCTTTCTTGAACTATTTGAGCTATATTTATTCTTCTTCTTGTTTGACAGATTTTTGGGAGATGAACAGATTACTATTCAGTAATGACCATAAAACGTCCGCTATATTCTTTTGAAGGTGATGTAATTCTTAAAAAATACAACCCGGCGGGTAGACTTGAAATATCAAAGGTATAGTTTGCAGTGCCGGGAGTTAAGTTCAATCGGCTGACCAATTTGCCTGAATTGTTGTAAATAGTCAGATCAGCCTGACCCATATTAAGTTTACCCAGATTGATGTTGAGCTCATGCCCAGCAGGATTCGGATAAATCGAAAACTGCCCTGAATTAAGATCACCTGTTGATGTGCATAGATCAACAGTTACCAGGAAGGGCTCGCTAATACCTTCGCAACCCAACGAGCTGGTCTCATGTACAATGATTTCCGCAATTCCGGAATTGGCCCACTCCACCGTAATCTCAGCACCCTGTGGCCCGATTATGTTCCCGCCTGTAACTTCCCATACATATGAGCTCCCTGCAGTCTCTTCCACACTGTATATTTCAGTATAATTAATACATGTGATCGCTTCTCCTGATATAACCGGCTCAGGATTAGATACAGTTATCATGTTATTAATTGTCAAAGTGCTTGTACCTGTTCCTGAACTTGCGGTGAGGGTCACATCAAAAACACCTGGTGTCGGATAGTTCACCATCGGATTTTGTTGAGTTGAGGTCGGTGGGCTGCCACCTTCAAACGTCCAGTTCCAGCTTGTTGGATTGCCATTTGTCTGATCAGTAAACTGAACATTTGTGCCACTGCAGATATTTGTTACGTTGGCTGTAAAATTGGCAGTAAGTTGGGGTTCTTTTTTATAAAACCAGCCTTGTGAGCCAATAGTGTAGGCGGTACCATCGTCGGTGTAAATACACTCATATAAAGCCGGATCATAGGTAGCTTCTGTATAATCATTAAACCATGTGTTTCCTCCATCAACAGATCTCCATATAAATTCAGGTGTTCCTGTAGCAATCAGCTCATTTGCACTCTTCCATGCAAAGCCAGCCCATATAGGTACTCCCATTCCAATAGTCTGTACTGTCCAGGTTGCCCCGCCATTGTATGTTTTTACTATGCGGCCATCCTTACCGGCTGCAATACCTATTTTTGAATCATAGAAATTGATACCGGCCAGGATACCGGTGCCATTATACGACATAGTCCAGGTAAGTCCGTTATCTGTCGATTTAAAATATCTCCCATTAAAGTATTAAGGAAGTAAGTATCACCACCCGCCCATGCGAGTTTATAAACAGAACCGGGGACCCCGTTTGTTGCAATCCATGTGGTTCCTCCGTTTGATGTTATCCAGATATCACCGGTGCTTGATGCTACAATACCATTGTTTACATCTTTAAATGCAACGTCAGTATAATATTCAACCCCTGAGCCAGGATATTGAGTAGTCCAGGTAATTCCCCCATCAGTTGTTTTTGCGAAATAAGCGCTCCATCCACATACATAGCCATTCATCAGATCAGGGAATGCAGCTCCTTCAATGCCCTTATCTACACCGGTCCATAACGATTGCCATGTAGCTCCCCCATCAATAGTTTTGATCACTATACCGTCTCCCATGTAAGTTGAACTCTGCCCGCCGGCATAACCAACACTGCTTTGTCCCCCTGGAAAATCCAAAGACCTGAAAATATAATTATACCCTATATAACTCTTTACCCAATCCTGGGCAAACGAAGTGAGGGTCAGAAAGCAAAAAGCTACTACAAAAGTAAATTGTTTCATAAATGTGGTATGGTCAAATTTAAGATAATGAAAAAAGCTCCCTTTTGAGGAGCTTTTGTCTCGTCAAACAGGCTGTTTGACGAGAGACGGGACTCGAACCCGTCTCGTCACGGGTGACGAGATCTTGAGTTTGGCTAGTTTCTCATATAGAATATTGCAGAAGTACAGGGGTTTGCTGCATTTCTGCTGCTTTGTGTTTTTAATTCCTGATTCACGAAGCCTGAGAAATTCAATCCTAACCCCCTTGCCCATAGCTGAGCCTTTATATTGTTAATCAAATCTCCTGTTGAGTGACGTTTTTCGGGCTTTTTCTTGTACCATTTTGGTCGGGGCAACATGATCTGGTCTGCGATTTTTAGTGATCGATGCGCCGCCAGATGAAGCATCGCGTAAACAGCGGAGATGAAAGCAGGGACAAGTTTTATTGACTCCTGGTTTCTGACCTGAGCTTGTCCACAACCCATCAATGATTTTTCATCTCTGAAATTCACCTCAATTTCCCAGCGCCATAAATAGGCTTGCAGAAGTGTTTCAATACTGAGTTCATTGTCGGTGCATATCAGATAAGCGGGCTCCCGGTATAGCACTCTGGATGATTTAGTAAGCTTATAGCCTAAAGGTCTGATTATAACCAACTGCATAAGATGTTTAAGTCCTGCTGATCGCCACAGTGTGTTCTTTATTACTTTGACATCAAACTCGTGTTCTTTACCTGCCGCCCATGCCTTTACTTGCTGCCATTCATATTTATCTGCCTGTCTGATTTGTTCAGGTGTTGGTAATCTTTCTCCATAAGTACGTCTTCTTCCCAGTTGAGGCTGAGATTGAGGGAGATCGTAAAGCTTTGTATCTTTTCGAATACGTCCAATCAGGGTAACCCGTTCAGGAAGGTGTTTCAGCACTTGCTCATTGGTATAGCTACCGTCAACACTAACAATGACTTGCTTATCACTAAAGCCTTGTTTGTCCAGGGAATTCCTGAGTTCAGAAAGCCTATCGCTTCCCTGTTTGCTTAACTTTAATATCTTTTGTTGTTCTTTATAATTTTCCCATTGTGTTTCATCCGCCTTCTTACCCGGTTTTTTAGCAGTTGGGCAATGATGAAAATCTATTGGAATGGCTCTTGATTGTGAGCATTCAGGATGGTCCGGCAATGCCATTGATATTTGCAGGAAACGTTGGCCCCAGATAAAATTGGTTTGAAAAGGAGGGCCCAAAGGATCCCGACGCCAGGCTGTTCCTGGAATATGCTTCCCGGTCTTTTTTAACAAGGTATCATCCATATGTGCAACGATAAAATCTTGTGATTCCAATTCCTGCAACATTCCCATGCGAACTACGTCGAATAACTTGGAAGTATCAACCCTCGCCTGATTGAATAACCGGTATGCAGGCGACCAGTCCATAAATTGCTGTCCACTCGCAGTGAGCATACCAGTAACTGTGTGTCTGCCCATACAGTTAAGAGCGCCGAATGCCAGATCATATCCGGTTCTCCAGGCGCTTTGCTGATTGAAGGCATCCGCACATTGGTTTATTAGCAACTCAAACTCTTCAATCAAGGATCCGTCTGAGGTTTTTTTTTATCAGAACTCAAAACAGATGCATCCCTTTTAAGAGTCATTCTAAGCTTGTCCTCAATTAGCCATTCAACCACTTCGCCACGCTCAAACTCCATGGCTTGTGCAATAGCCGAAGGGAAGTTAATGTACCATTGTTCGCTTTTAGCTCTTTTGATGAGCTGAATTTTTGTCGGGTAGCCCATAGCTTCAAATTTTAAATCTAGTTATATAACTAGATACAAATATAATACAAAAAATACCATCAGCGCTCTCTGATAGCATTTTATTTAAAAAAAATGTTCTGATATCTAGTTAAATGCCAAACTCAAGGTCTCGTCACGGGTGACGAGATGACAGGCACGTTTTCAACCATTAACAAGCAATTCAATCGACCTTCGATTAAGTGATTTTAATCTCCGTTCTTCGATAAGTGCCTCTTTTTTAGAAGGAAAACCTTCCAGATAGACCATCTTCCATGGCCCTTTACCACTTGTATACCTGCTTTTATCGTTATTATGTTCCCAAAACCTCTGATCAGGATTCTCAGTTATCCCTTTGTAGTAAATATCGAAGGATGCAGAATAAATGATATAAGTATAATACATAATGAAAAAAGCTCCCTTTTGAGGAGCTTTCTGCGGTCCGGACGGGACTCGAACCCGCGACCCCGTGCGTGACAGGCACGTATTCTAACCAACTGAACTACCGGACCAATATTTTAAGAACGTTTCTCAAATGAGGATGCAAAGATAGAGACTTTTTCGTATAACACAAGAAATCGAAAGAAAAAATTTCAATTTTCGCCAATCGAAGTAATTCCAGGATTAAAAATATATGTAAACAACTTATAATGAGCAATTATAGTTGCAATACTGTTTGAAAATCTTAACAAATTATCTGCAAAGAAGGCTACTTCCCATCCACAATAATCGAAGCCGGCTTTTTGGCATCCATGAAAATAAGCTTAGCGTTGGGCGAAGTGGCAATGGCTTTGATCATCTCATATTGCAGCTGCTTATCGCTCAGTCCGGTGCTCAGGATCGTCTGATAATCGGCGATTCCCTGGGCTTCCACCCTTTTACGTTCGGCTTCCTGCTTTTCCTTTTGCAGCACAAAAGTCATTTTCTGAGCTTCCTGCTCAGCATTGATTTTAGATTCAATGGTGGTTTTTACCGATTCGGGCAGGGTGATATTGCGAACCAGTAACTGCTCCAGTTCAAGTCCCCGGGCGCTGAAATCGGTTTCAATTGATTTAAAAATTCGGTCCTGAAACTCATCTCTTTTCGTAGAATATAAAGCCACGGCATCATAATACACCGCGTTGTCCCTGATTTTTGTACGGCAAAGCGGCCTTACAATTTTATTTTTATAATCGGTTCCCAATTCCTTTAAGATACGGGGAGCCTGCGAAGGGGTAACCTTATAAAGTACCGTAAGGTCGATCACAACCTCAAGACCGTCGGCCGAAAGCACGCGGATGGCATCGTCGCTCGCTTTATCGCCTTCATCGTTCACACCGGACATCGTGTAATTCTGAGTGCGGATATCAAAAGTTACCACTTCAACCAAAGGGTTGATAATATTCAGGCCGCTTTCCAGCGTGCGATTATTGACTTTTCCAAATAGCTTCTGCACGCCTACCTCCCCGGGCTCTATCTGGTAAACCGCTGAGAAAGCTGTTCCAATCAGCAAAATGACGATACCCACAACCCTGATTATTCCGGTGTATGGTTTGACCGGAGAATCCATTTTACTCAGGAAAAATCCGGCTGATAGTACAATGATACCTAGAATTATTATGCCCATAAAGACTTGATTTTAGAAATTTATCTTTTTTGTTGACCATGTAAATGTAGTGAAACCTGCAAACTAACGCATGTCAAAAATAAATATCCTGATCGGGGATATTTCCAACATAGTTGCCGGAAAACTGTTAATAATGCAAAATAAAAGTTATGCCCGGTTTTGAAGATGATGTAAAACGTTTCAGGGAAAAAGACTTTGAAGCCAACCGCGAACATTTTGGCAAACTCGGACGCAAACAGAACCCGCACACCCTGTTTATCGGGTGTTCCGACTCCAGGGTGGTGCCATCACTGATCACCCAGACCATGCCCGGCGAGTTGTTTATCGTCAGAAATATCGCCAACCTGGTGCCCATGTACCGCGAATCGGTTGAATTTCTTGCCACCACCTCTGCCATTGAGTATGCCGTGCAGGTACTGAATGTTAAAAATATTATCGTGTGCGGTCATTCCAACTGCGGGGGCTGCGCTGCTTTGTGGGAAAAACCCGAAAACCTCTCCCATATTCCGCATACCCGGAAATGGCTGGAACTGGCCGCTTCAGTCAAAGACAAAGTCAACATTACGCTGAAATCCTCCGACCATGCCGCGCGCGAATGGCTTACCGAGCAGATTAATGTTACGGAGCAACTGACGCATCTGATGACCTATCCCTACATCCGCGAAAAGGTGGAGAACAAGACCCTTCAGCTCTTTGGATGGCATTACATGATTCATTCCGGAGAAATTTATCAGTTCGATGCTGAATCAGGCCACTTTGAACTGCTGGGCGGCTGAACAGGGCCACCTGTAATAAAAACCTGAAATAGTCTGCCTTTTCCACCTGAAGATTGGGGCCGGTCGGTAACTGATGCTCCGGCCCGGGGGCTTTTGTATTCATTTCCCCGGTGAAAAATAAATCCTGCCAATCAGATCAACAAAATGAACTAATTTTTTTAAGTTTGCCACGCTGCGTTTCAGCAGCGAAACACTTAATCAATACAGGAAATCATGAGTAAGTTTATCGGAATCAGGCACGAGGACAAGTATGTAATGGAAAGGCGCGCACCGCTAACCCCGCGCCATGTGGAAAGATTAATCAGGGGAAAGCAACTCGACATCGTGGTGCAGACCTCCCCCAAGCGGGTTTTTACCGATGAGGAGTACCGGCAGGCGGGCGCCCGCATTGCCGATAACCTCGGTGAATGCTCGGTAATCCTGGGGGTTAAGGAAATGCCGGAATCTTTTTTCGAACCGGATAAAACCTATGTTTTCTTCTCTCATGTAATCAAGGGGCAGGCATACAACATGCCCATGCTGAAACGCATGATGGAATTGGGCTGCAACCTGATTGACTATGAAAAGATCGTGGATGAACAGGGACGCCGCCTGATCTTTTTCGGACGCTACGCCGGCCTTGCCGGGATGATTAACTCCCTGTGGTCGCTGGGACTGCGATTGAAAGAGTATGGTTTTGACACCCCTTTCCTGAAAATTTCACAGGCCCATCATTATTCATCACTCGATGAAGCCAAAAAAGTAATTTCGGAAGTAGGTCAGGAAATTGCCGAAAAAGGACTACCGGCCGAACTCCGTCCGTTCACGGTGGGATTTACAGGCTATGGCAATGTTTCGCAGGGTGCCCAGGAAATCCTAGGCTTATTGCCGGTGAAGGAAATTTCGCCGGACAAACTGACCGAACTCAGCCAACGTGATTACCTGCCGAACAATCTGATTTACAAGGTAGTGTTTAAAGAGGAGCACCTCTCGGCCCACCATGACGGCCGCAGTTTCGACCTGCACGATTACTATGCTCATCCGGAAAACTACCACAGCGTGTTTGAGCAGTACATCCCGCACCTCAGTGTGCTGATGAACTGCATGTACTGGGATGCACGCTACCCGAGGATTGTAACCAAAGACTATCTCGAAAAGGCTTTCAGCGAAGGCAGGCCTAAGCTTACCGTTATCGGCGACGTTACCTGCGATCCGGACGGCAGCATCGAAATCACCCATAAGGGCACCGAAATTGAAGACCCCATCTTTGTTTACAACCCGACCACCCGCGAACCTATGATGGGTCACAAGGGGGAAGGGTTGCTGGTGATGGCGGTGGACATCCTGCCCAGCGAGCTGCCCCGCGATTCGAGCAACGGCTTTGCCGACGCGCTGATCAACTTTATCAAGCCCATTGCGGACTGCGATTTCACGGAGGCCTTTGAAGACCTGGATCTTCCCAGGGCCATCAAAAAAGCGCTGATCCTGCACAACGGCGCGCTTACCCATGACTATAAATACCTCGAAACTCACCTCAGATAAACTTACAAACCTGCCTGAAATCAACCCGGTGCAGGTTTTTTTATAAAAGATCAACAACAACCCTTAACTACTGACACAAATGAAGAAAGTTCTGATCCTGGGCGCCGGCCTTGTGGTAAAGCCCATTGTAAATCACCTGCTGAGCAAAGGAATTCACGTAACAGTTGCCACGCGCACCAAATCAAAAGCCGAAGCCATGATCTCGGGCCATCCCAACGGCACGGCCATTGCCTGGACGGTTGAAGACGAAGCAGCCCTCGACACCATGGTGGCCGGGCACGACCTCTCCGTAAGCCTCCTCCCCTACGCCCATCACCTGCTGGTGGCAAAATACTGCCTGAAGCACAAGAAGAATATGGTGACCACCTCCTATGTGAAACCCGAAATGCAGGCGCTGGATGCACAGGCAAAGGAAGCCGGCATCATTATCCTGAATGAGCTGGGCCTCGATCCGGGTATTGACCATATGTCGGCCATGCGCATCATCGACAATGTACGCGACCGCAACGGCAAAATCGAGGAGTTTTACTCCATCTGCGGCGCGCTGCCGGCACCCGAAGCTGCCGACAACCCGTTTAAGTACAAGTTCTCCTGGAGCCCCAAGGGCGTGGTAATGGCCGGTAACAACGACGGCAAATACCTGCGCTACGGAAAAGTGATAGAAGTGCCGACACAGGACCTCTTTAAAAATCCGCTTAAGGTCGATTTTACCAATGTCGGGATGCTGGAGGTTTACCCCAACCGCGATTCGATTTCTTACATCGACATCTACGGCATCCCGGAAACAAAGACCATGATGCGTGGCACTTTCCGTTTCCCGGGATGGTGCGAAAGCATTGATGCCATGAAGCAGCTGAACCTTATCTCATACGACAAGTTCGACATGAGCGGGATGACCTACGCCGGTTTCATCGCCCGCCAGATCGGCGCTGCCGATGCCACAAACATCAAAGAGAAAGTTGCAGGCTTCCTGAAAACCGATGTCAACGCACATGCCATCAAAGCCATGGAATGGCTGGGCCTGTTTGAAGACAAGCCCATGGGACGCGGTGAAGACTCCCCGTTTGAAGTCACCAGCGACCTGATGATCGGCAAGATGGAACTGGGTCATACCGAACGCGACATGGTGGTGATGCAGCACACCTTCCTGGCCGCTTACCCCGATGGCAGCAAGGAGGTGATCCGCTCCCGCATGCTCGATTTCGGCACCCCGGCTACCGACACGTCCATTGCCCGTACCGTAGCCCTTCCGGCCGCCATCGGCGTGGAAATGATCCTGAACGGTGAAATCGGCGTAAAAGGCGTTTTCCGCCCGGTAATCCCCGAAATCTACAACCCGGTGCTCGACGCCCTGGAAAAGCTGGATATCCGCATGGAAGAAGAATACGGACTTCCGGAAAGCGAGAATATCAGATAAACAAGCTTTACTTAATGAAAAACGGCTGCCAAAAAATCAGGCAGCCGTTTTTTTTGATTTATTGATTGACAGTAGTAAAGCTGATTCATTAAAAACGAAACAGCGGAAAATAATAAATGCAGGATACAACATCAGGAAACAAAACAAAGAAGATTCTGAAAAAAAAGTTACCTCTACCCTATTAAAAACGGATTTTCAGTTTATGATTTCAAACTTTGCAGCTATTAAACTGATTGACAATATTATATAAAGTGTAATTATTTATTATAATCCATAATCCTTCTAAATAAGTTTTCATTATTTAGAATTGATCAATATAACGTCCCGGGATTCTTACATGGAATGGCCCATATTTCAGTAACATAATTTTACGCAGAATGCTGATTTACAAAAATTTTCTTTTGATTTCTTAGTAATAGTTTTTAATAATGCTGATTTTCAGCATTCTCCGCCAAAGGGCCAAAGAAAAAAAACATGATACTGAAAAATACATGCATTATTATATATAACATTTGTAATTCGTGGTTCTAAATCATAAAAAATTGAAAGATCCGCCCCGTAATTTATAAATCCAAACCACAAAAATTTGCGCGAACGCGAAGGGATTAAGCATTATAAATTAGCAGCACTTAAAAGCATTATACATATTTAAATGTATAAAACTTACGCCTTGCTTTCTGACATATTAAGTTTGCCATGATAAAGAAGAAAACAGAAACATGCGCCCTTAACTGAACCGATGCACTACTTATTTATTATTACTGCCAGGAACCTGCCCTTACTGATTACTGTATAATGTTTTCTGCGATTCTACTTCATGCTTATACACCCGGTACTACCAGGATTACTTTATCGACTACTTTGAATTTTTAAATCTTTTAAAATACCTGAAAATAACCCCTGCAATTATAACACCAGCCCGATGTTCGTATTGATTGCTATGTAATTGATTTAAAGCCATTAAGCAACTAATTCAGCGTTCCTGACAAGAATAATTGCATACTACATCTAAAATATCAAAGGATGGCGGCAGCCGGACTTTTGTATGGAAGATATGTACATAATAAAGAAGTTAACCAAAGAATATAGCCAAAACCAAATTTATCACACCACAAAGTTTATCCAATATGGAAAAGCAATTACACCCTTCGGCCGTAAATCAATGGCTGCAGAAAACGGGATTAATCTCAATATTTATGATACTGGGATTTATCACCTCTTTGAGCCTCTCTGCACAGCAAACCCTTGAGTTGCTGCAAACCAGGCCTGCACTGACCAACAACACTGTTGTGATGCAACAGGGGGAAATGCTGGAGATTTCCGTTCCGGCCACTGTCCCCGGCAGTACTTACCGCATTCAGCGGACCTGGCCGCAGGACAATGCCTTTCTTGAAGTCACCTCAACGGGAGGCCTGCTGAAGGTTCCCGCTTTCAGGGTGAATTCTTCAGGGAAACAGATCATTACCGTTTCGGAAACCGGAAACGGCACACTTGCTCAGTCATTTACGCTGGATGCCAAACCCGGCCTGGGCATAAAAGCCGGAGCGCAGAGTTTGTTCGCAGAAAACACCGGAGGGTTGATGTATGGGCCGATGAGTGAGGAGGTGATTGTAGTAGTGCCCGGATTGGTTAGCAATACGTCAACAGTTTGTGGTTTAACCGGAGGGTATGTTACAGCGTCAATCCAAAATTCTATATCCGGAAATACATACAAAATTCAACAGACTTATCCCGGTGGGTTAAACACCTTTGAGGAATTAACAGGAAATGGCGGAACAATAACTTTTCAACCCATGTTGGTAGTCCCGGCAACTTCCGGTAATCCAATAATTACAATTACTAATATTTCACAGGGAAACGCAGCTGTAGGCTCCTTCATTGTTAATCTTATTGCACAGCCAACAGCACCTACAATGACCAAACTCCCAAACACAACAGCTGTTTGTGTCGGAGCGTATGTATCTGCGGCATTTTTAACCGCAGGATCAGGCGGTGTTGCAGCTTGCGCCGATAGCTATCAATACAGGACCAATGGTGGTACCTGGTCAACTTACAATCCTGGTGATGCAATTTCAACAACCGGATTCACATCAGTAGATATTCGTGCATTAAGATCAGACAACACGGGTGCAGGATGTTCATCTGAAAATATTTATTCCTGGACGGTGAATGCGTTGCCGGTGCCGGCAATTAATGGACCGACAGATGTTTGCGCTAATTCAATCCAAACCTATACAACCGAAGCAGAGATGCAAGCGTATTCCTGGATTGTTACAGGGGGTACAGGAAGCTCTTCAACAAACTCTATAGACATCAACTGGGGCTCAGCCGGCCCAGGACAAGTTGAGGTTAATTACGCTGACGCAAATGGCTGTAATGCAGCAGCTAATTCAACAATTTCTGTAACAAAAACTGATGCGCCATCCGCGAGTAGCATTACACTCAGATCAACAATCGATAACAACACCTGGCAAAGTGTGAACGGGGATCTTTCTTCAGGATTCAACTGTTACATCTATCCTTGTTCAGATTACACCTATCTGGATGTCAGCACTTTTACAGCTTCCACTGATATATTACAGGATTATCTTCATCCTTTCCATTTGAACCAGACAGGTTTGCCATCCGGCTGGAACGCATACTGGGCAGCAAAGGGCGTCGTACAGGGTGCTACGGGCTGGCAGGGAGTGATGTATGAAATTATTAACGGAAATCAACCGATCTTTTACCTTAAAAAATCCGGCAGCGATTACCTCCTGATTGACGGACTGCTATACCAGACCGGACAAGGAGAGCAAACTTTGAGGATATCGGGAGATTATCCCCTGGGTGCCTATACTTACGATGGAGATCTTCATGCAACAGCAGGTTGCTATACATCCCTTTCCATCGGGATGACATTTGAAAGAGGAATTCTGAATCAGACCCTGCAGTTGGTTTATGGAAGCATCCAGGCAGCAATCGACGGGAGTGCTGATGGTAACACCATAGAGGTTTGTGACGGAACTTATTCAGGAAATATAACTGTCAATAAAAATATTAGCCTTGTATCAAAGAATGGAGCTGCAGCGACACTTCTTGATGGCGATGATTCCGGTTCACACCTTGGAACCATTACACTTACATCGGGAAGAAATGGAGTAGTCATTGGTCAAACTGACAAAGGATTCACCATTAAAGGTATTGATGGCCCTCCGGGACTTGAAAAAGCTTCGGTTTATCTTCAAGGCACACAGCAAAACATTACTGTAGAAGGCAATATTCTTGAAGCAAGAGGTGATGCAGCATTGATGGGAGAATATAACGCAGTCAACAATAACATTACCATTAATAATAACCAGATTACCGGTCAAACATTTGATGGAACCGAACCTGCCACCGGAGTCCAATTTACAGTCCCGAACGTGGCCAGACAAGCCGTTGTTTTCGGCGGAGGTCCCAACACAACCAATACCGGGAATTTTATATTTACTAACAATACCATTTCAACCATTGCAGGTGGGGTATTGTATGGCAATGGCCTGGTAACGCTTGATTTAGTCGGAACCAATATTATTACAGGCAATACTTTTGGTGGCACCACCCTGGGAACTAATGCAGCCCTGCGGGTGAGGGGTTCGGGAGCCTACGCCATTGAAGCAAACCGCTTTGTTGGCAACTATAGCAGGGCACTCACAAGAGAAGGAGCACCTATAGAGGCTACCTGCAACTGGTGGGGAACTGCCAGTTATGAAACTATATATTCAATGGTTGGCGGATACGCGGTATTTGTACCTTACCTTTTGACTGATGAATCAGGTGCGGCCTGTGCAGGCGGACCGGCTTTACCCGGTGCTTTAACGCTTACCTACACAGAGGCCAACGAAGACATCTTAGTTGCATTCAATGTTACTGCTAATGAGTTAGAACTCCAGCCAGTACCGGGATTGAATCCAACTGATCCTAACTATTTAAATTTGGTAACGGATCGTTACAATGCCCTGGCAATTGCGATGCAGTCAGGTATTCCTGCCGAAATTCAGGCAGCAGCGCTGGCTGTAGGGGATGATATTATTACAGAATATTACTACCTGGATGGGGCCACCAAGGTCTATCTTAAAACCATCAGTGCCAATGACCTGGTAAAGAATAAATATTGGGACAAATACCTTGTGGGCCCTGAACCGGCTAATATTCGCTACCCAGACTGGGCAAACAGCATTACGCTAGTACCTCAGGCTAATTACAGGACCCATACTAATCCGGGCACTGGCTCTGTTGCTGATGGTTGGTTGAATCCGGTACTTGGCCGCAACCTCTACGTAACCGTTACCTTTATTAATAATGGGTATGTGAACAGCATTACGGAATCTGTCGCCATCCCGGCCGGATGTATTGTGAATACCAATACAGGCCTCGGCTATCCTACAATTCAGGCAGCTATTGATGATGCATCGAATGGTGATGTGATTGAGGTTTGTGCAGGTACATATATCGAAAACGCCTCCACCCAAAGCTTCGCGTTGGGCACAAAACAAGGACTGAAATTAATTGGCGCGACTGATCTGGAAGGCAATCCAACCACGATTATCAACGGAAGCTTGTATTTGAACGACAATGATGGCGGGAAAGTGGAAAACATCAAGTTTGTTTACAATACAACGCTTTCACTTCTGTCGCTCCAGAATACCAATGGGTTGGAAATCAAGAACTGCGTATTTGAAGGTAATAATTTTACTACAACTAATATTGTCGGTATCAAACATGTTTCAGGACCGAACGGAAATTCAGCCATTCTGGTTGAAGACTGTTATTTCGTTGATGGGCTTCATGTGTCGATAGATTCAAGGTTCGGGTCAAGTCCGGCGTACAGCCATCTTTTCGGCCTGAAAGTCAGAAACTCAAAATTTGACAATGTAAAGAGTGGTATCAATCAGCAAAGCGCGGATGATGTGATAGTTGAAAATTCAGAATTCAACCTGAACGGGAACAATTCATACGGTGTCCGTTTCGCATCAGCAACTGACATTGCCAACAACCTTTCAATAACCGGATCTGTATTTAAAGTTGCCCCTGGTTATACAGCGAGCTATGCTATACATTTGAGAGCTGCTGCAGGAGGAACCATAGTAGCATCGAATAATTCAATTGGATTTGAAGTTTGGAACCAAAGCACTACTATGCTTAACGCCACCTGCAACTGGTGGGGCACTGAAGATCCTTACGACATAGCCGATATGGTTGAAGGCGATGTTCAGTTCCTGCCATTCCTGGTTGTAGATAACACCAGTGGAACAACCTATCCATGGGATAATGTTAATGATTATTCCTGCGATGGTATTGGGCCGGTGGTGAATGTCACCAATGATCCGGACAGAAGCTTTATGACCATACAGGCTGCCATTGATGCACCCACAACCATTACAGGCGATGTCATTGAGGTGAGTGCAGGAACCTACACCTATTTAACTGAAGGCAGTCCCGCACCAAGCGGCCTCATTAAAGTAACCAAAGGTGTTACACTCAGACCTCAAGGAACTGCACGTCCAATAATTGACGGTTCAGATTTTGACGGAGTGTTTAAAATTCATCCGTCTGCCCTCTTACCGGGAAATACAGTTATTATCGAAGGCTTTGAAATAAAAGGAAATGTTACCACAGGGATAGCCATGACTATGCAGGGATGCTTTGATGTCACTCCGGCTAAGGTAATTATCCGCGACAACTGGTTCCATGGGATGGTCGGTGGCATTGATTTCTGGGGCGCCGGCGCTTATCTTCCTGATGGCTGGACCAGCGCACTGGCGAATATTGAAATTTCCGGTAATAAATTCTATGATATGGTGGCTGCCGGTCCGTATCCGGGATTTGGTATACTGATTGAAGACCCTGCAAATCGGGACAATGCTGACAATGATTATGCAGTGAAGATAGAGAACAATGAGTTTGCCAATTTACCCACGAATGTATCAACATCCACCCCTGGTGTAGGAATTGCGATTACCAGGGCAGATGATATCTGGGAAGCCGCCAATGTTTACATATCCGGCAATAGTTTTTCAAGCGATGTTACGGTTGGTGTCGCATTCCAGGATGGAGATGTATCAGACGCGCTGGTTACCGGGAATAGTTTCAGCAATTCAGTTTACGCAATACTTGCTACCGGAATTGACAACGGACCTGTGGATGCTACCTGCAACTGGTATAATACAACCGATGCTTATGCGGTTGCTGCCAAGGTATCAGGCGATGTTCAATTCCTGCCTTTCTCGACTTCAGCAAGTCCTATGAATTGCCTGGGAATTGGTCCGGTAACTGTATGGGACGATACCCATACAACGCTTATAAGTAGTCACATGGAAATCCAGAGTGCAATTGATGATCCATCGACATTGGATAACTGTATCATTACAGTTGCTCCCGGTATTTATAAACAAGAATGGATTTACGTTGATAAATCAGTTAAAATACATGGACCTAATCTCGGAATTCCAGGTGTAAGCAGCACTCGTGGAAGTGAGGCAATTCTTCGTTTCCCTGATGATACTGAGGGATGGTCTGGCATTTTTTACATTGTTGCAGATAATGTTGTTGTTGATGGCTTCACCATCAGTGATGAAGGAGGTCTTTCTTCAAATGAATTTACAGGAGTGTTCAGCTATCAGGCAAGCAACACCCAAATTTCCAACAATATTATAGATGGATTCAATTACATCTCATTGTGGATGCATGGCGATGGAAATCCTGCTGTAACTCCAAGGTTTTCCTCTGTTATTGGTAATTACTTGGTTAATAATCATGGTTTGTACCACACTATCTACTTGCAGGGGATTGGAGGTTCAGTAACTAATAATACGGTAGAAAACTGCGCTGCGGGTTTGCAAATTCAACCCTATGCTCAACCTTTTGGAGGAACCGTTGAAAATAATAATTTTCAAGCATATGTAAACGGGATGTATCATAATTATGCAAGTCTTGGATCCGGCAATTGGACTTACTCAAATAATTCAGTGTCAGCCGTCGTACCTCCTTCTGGTGGAAAAAGCGCAACCAACAAAGGGATTGGGAAAAAGGCCAAAGAACTTGGAATTATTCTTCCAGATAATCAGGACGCTGCCCTTGATTTATCTAAATCCACATATGATTGGATCGGTATTCATGTGAGGACACATGGAACATCAGGGTCTGGCGCCGCTCCGGAAGTTGAGTTCACTTCAGGAAATAATGTTGACGGAACAACTGCATTAACTGATCCATATTGGAATGATGTTATAGGCCTTCAGTTCAGAAACACTGGCAACAATGCACTTACAAAATTCTATAACAACGGCATTTCGAATGTTGATTATGCAATAAAGGTGTATAACGATGCCAATAATAATTCATTGGTTGATCTTGACAACAATAATTTTAGCAATTATAGCTATGCGATTCTTGTTGAACCAGATATGGACATTGATGCTTCAAGTGGAAATACTTACAATGGTATTGCTTCCAATTCTGCAACAACTATTGAGTTGTTCACCATTGAAGATGCAATCATCCATAAAATCGATGAAAGTTCGAGAGGGCTGGTTACTGTTAAAACAGGCGAACTTTTTGTAACTCCGTTGAGTTATGCCGGAGCAAATACAACGCCACTGATACAGCGCGGTATTGATGCCGCTTCTGCAGGCTTTATCGTTAATGTTGCTCCCGGCACATTCGCCGAAAACCTGAATGTTAATAAAGGGGTTACCCTGAAGGGTGCCAATGCAGGAGTTGCATGCGGAAGCCGGACTGCAGAAAGTATCCTTGCACCTGCTTCCGGCGTACCGGTAACTATTGGCGCTGATGGTGTGACTCTCAACGGCTTTGAGTTGACAGCACCTTCATCATTCTATGGCATTATTGGTTCAGGTTACAGCAACCAGCATATCCTGTTCAACAACATCCATGATGTTGGCACAACTGCCAGCGGAGCCAATGTTCATTCAATCATCAACATGATACCTAACGGCACTGCTACAGAGAATGTAACCATTGCTGACAACTGTTTTAACAACATCAGCAGTTCGTTGCTTACCGGATACAGCGCTTCCGCCATTGGTATTCTGCAATCAAGTTCTACCGGCACACTTACCGGCCTGAACATTGAGCGGAACACCATCAGCAATGTTAATGTTAATACCGGCAACTGGCCAACCGGAAAGATTGCTTACGGTATTATTATTAATGTTGGCAGTGCAAACTATGCATCAACAAATGGAAAAGTTGTAGATGCGCTGATCAGTGCCAATGAAATATCAGGCTTATCTGGCTTTATATCCACCGGTATCGCTTTGGAAGGAAACACTGAAGATGCAATCGTTCAGAATAATTATGTTGCAAACCTTTCAGGAAACAAGGTAGCAAACCGCGCAGGCGGAGGCTATGACCTGCAGGGCCTCAAGTTTGAAACCAACAGGTTTGTTGAAACTTGTACGGTTGCAAATAACAGTTTTGCAACTGATACCTATACTCATGGAACCATAAATGGCGCCGGTTATGCCGTTGCCAACTATGTTCCGTCAGCAAATGGTGGTGTTTTGACTCTTGGCTGCAACTGGTATGGTACGGAAGTATACAATGAAATTGTAGACAATGTAGATCTCACAGGCAGGATCTTAAACAAAGATGGTTGCGAAACTTCATTTGTGCCTTACCTGGTGAGTGGCGCTGACAATGAAACCACAACTATCGGATTCCAACCCACCCCCGGAACTTGTGAAGGCGAGCCGGTTGTAATCGCATCAGCCGTTCCGGCACATATTTATTGTGGTGGATCCACTGGCTCTATTCTTGTTAACTTCAGCGGTGGCTCACCAAATTATAACATCGACTGGGGCAGTGGAAATGCAACGGGTATCACAGGCAGTCCATACACTATCTCAGGGCTGGGTGCCGGCTCCTATACCATTACCGTTACGGATACCTATGGTTCTTCCGATATGATTACAGCCGAGGTGCTTTACCTGCCTGTTACAAATGCATCTGACATGCCAAATACTTATTATCCAAGTATTCAGGCAGCCATTGATGCTACAACTACAGATAATGGTGAAATTATCACAGTATGTGCAGGAACTTATGCTGAAGATATCATTGTTAATAAATCTCTGGACATCAGGGGACCAAATTTTGGTATTTCACCTAATGGTGGAACAAGGGTTGCTGAAGCTATCATTGTTCCGGCAACTTCCGACCCGGATATTAATACAGGAGGACAAATAATGTATCTGGAAAATAGCGCCAGCGGTTCATCCATAAAAGGATTTACTTTCGACGGTGACAATCCGGTATTGACAAGTGGCGTTTCAATGAATGGGGCAGATGTAGATGTCTTGGAAGCAATTTCTGGTTATGATGGTCTTAGTAACGTAAACATTAGCAATAACATCATTAAAAACCTGAACTACGCCGGAATTGACTTCTACAATTACACAAATAGTGGTGCTGCAACCACCGGTAATACTATTGAAAATAACCTGTTTGACAATATTGTACCAGCTCAGTATGGTGTTGCAGTTCTAATTTACAACAACTGCTATACGAATATTACAGACAATGTGATGACCCGTGTCAGGATTGGTATTCAAACAGGAAACTTCTACCGTGCAGACCCTGGGGCTAGCCAGTTGATTGGTAACAACCAGATACAGGCAAGCCGTATGGGAATTTTCCATAACCTGGCCTATTCAAATGCCTCATTGATGAATATATCAGGAAATCTTATTTCAGCTACTCCTGATGGACATGGGACAAAATGGGATGGGATACTCCTTTCATCCTTGTCAGTTCCTTCTCAATGCATAAATAATATAATTACAGGACCATCAACCTCTGTCAGTTCTGTTGGGTATGAAGTATGGAATGTAAAAAATACATATCCTTCATCCATTTCCGGAGGAACAGTGTCAGGCGTTGATTTTGGAGTCTTTGCCAATAACTATGAAGGATACAGCAGCAATGGCACAGATGGTGCCCATGCAGTTGTCAGCGGCATCACTATAACTCCCAAAACAGGAGGGATTGGTGTTAAGGCTTATGATAGTCCTTCTTATACAGGTACAAACCCGGCTTTGGTGAGTGTTGAAGTTAAGGACAATTGTTCTATTTCAGGTGCAGCAACCGGTATTCTTGCCGAAGGTGCAGACGCATCTGTGACCGTTACTAACAATCTCGCCACCATCACCGGCAACCAGGTAGGTATCCGTGTGAAAGATAGCGCCGACCTTGCTTCGGTTACCGGAAACACTATTACCGACAACACCCACGGCGGTATTATCATTGAATCAACCGCCGGAACAATAGGCATAATCAACAAAAACACCATCAGTGGTAACGGTTATACTGTTGATGCAACCCATGGTCTTGGCCTGAAAAATGAAAAAGCCATTGTTGTTGATGCAAAGAACAACTGGTGGGGCGATGCCTCAGGACCTTACAACGATCCTTACAACACCTGCGGACTTGGAAATGCAGTGGTGGGATTGGTTGACTTTATGCCATGGTGGACAACCGAAAGCGGTGGTTCGAGCCCAGAACTGCTGGTTCATAACGTCACCAATGACACCTGGTATTGCAAGATTCAGGATGCCATTGATGATGCCGGAGTAAACAATACGATTGTTTTAGCTGCTGGAACTTATCCGGAATCTGACATTACCATTGATAAAGATGGCCTCGTCCTGCAAGGCGCTGGTAAAACCCTCACCTTTATCAATCCTGACCCGGCCAAAACCGATAGTCATGATTGCTCTCCATTAGGAGGAACCGCGTACCATGGTATTATCATCCAGGCACAGAATGTAACCATTCAGGATTTGACAATTGATGGAGGAACAGGGCAGGGTTACCGCATGGGTATCACCACTGATTATTGGTCAACCCCAACCTACAATG
>JABNAD010000386.1_pt1 | contig 28038 bp, 26 predicted proteins | sample 7240381 | NCBI WGS metagenome assembly JABNAD01 (sample SAMN11332834, study PRJNA596920) | anaerobic digester metagenome | biome: digested sludge; isolation source: digested sewage sludge-derived enrichment culture grown on H2/CO2 | place: Germany: Goettingen
TCACCTTCGTCTGACGAGATGACGAGATACTGCCACACCAGGTGGGAGTCTCGTCAGTTTATCGCTGAAAAGCGCGCTAAACCGACGAGATAAAATACGGTCGTCGCCAACCTTATAACACAAAGGCTATCCAAAAGGGTAGCCTTTTGTGGTTTCAGGCAGTTACGTTTTATCCCGGGCTGCAAAGACATCAGATCAGCTTGGTGCGTAATCAATTTTATGACTCCGGAGGAGTCAAATGTGTATAGCACAAAAGATGCCGCGAAAAAATTACGACTCCGGAGGAGTCGGATGTCTTCAGCAAAGAAGATGAATATTGCCCGCAAACCTTATCCAGCCGTCCGGAAATTATCATGCTGTATTTCTTCCTTAATTGTCGGCTCCCCTACAATCAATTAAATTTATGGCCTCCCCCCTGCCCTTTCAGAAAATATAAAGTATTTTAGACATACAAAACTTACCACCATGAATCTTTCATTCTTGTCAATGCGTGTTAAATCATTCAGATGCGCCACATCGGGGATCATTCAGGCAACCAAAACTGAATTAAATCTCAGAATCCATTTTGCAGCTGTTACCGCTGTTACAGCCGCCGGTCTTATTCTCGGACTCAGTCAGCAGGAATGGATCGCCATCCTCCTACTTTTCGCGCTGGTTATTTCACTGGAATTAATCAATACCTCAGTTGAGAAACTATGCGATGTTATTGATCCGGCATACAACAATTCTGTAAGGCAAATCAAAGATATTGCCGCAGGTGCAGTTTTGTGGTCTTCGGCTATTGCTGTGATCGCCGGAATCATTATTTTTGCACCTAAACTTCTGATCATCTTTAAATAGGTTGATCATATTATTTAACTTCTTTTAATTACATGATGCTGATAGCAGATAGTGGCTCCACTAAAACAGACTGGTGTATAATAGACAAAAACGGGGATAAAAAATTGGTCCAGACCATAGGCATAAATCCCTATCATATGAATTCCGCTGCCATCAGGGAAGTTCTGGATAAGGAACTCTATCCTTTCATGAACCCGGATTCAATAAATGAAGTATTCTTCTATGGATCAGGGTGTTCTACCGATCTTAAATGCAGAACCGTTGACAATGTTCTGACAGATTTTTTTACAAAGGCTTCTGTAGAAGTAAACCACGATCTGCTTGGGGCAGCCCGTGCTCTTTGCGATCACAAACCCGGCATTGCCTGTATTCTGGGCACAGGTTCCAATTCCTGTTTTTTCGATGGAAAAGCAATCACACAAAATGCTGTATCCCTTGGTTTTGTGCTGGGGGATGAAGGTAGTGGCGCCCATCTGGGCAAACAACTGATCGTTGATTATTTTCACAACAACCTGCCGCCTGAACTCAATGCTCTGATTAATGAAGAATTCCGGCTCAGCCTGGAATCAACACTCGACGCAATCTATAACCAACCCAGGCCCAACCGTTTCCTGGCATCTTTCAGCCCTTTTATATTTAAGCATAAGGAGCATCCTTATTTCAGGGAGCTTATCATCAAAAGTTTCGATGAATTTTTCAGACTCAGTGTTACCAGATATGAGGAGTATAATTCTGTAGATGTTAACTTCCTTGGCTCAATTGCCTTCTTCTTCAGTGACCTGCTGCATATCTCTGCAGATAAATTCGGGATCAGAATCGGGATCATCAGCCGTTCAGCAATAGACGGATTGAGTTTGTACCATATTTCTGAAAATTAAATCATTGAATGACATGGAACATTCTAAAAGGCTCATAACCTCCATTATTTTATCTCTTGCATTACTATCATATAACACAACATCCGGTCAAAATAAAAAGGCCGGCGAACTGGATAAATACTTCGAAAATGCCCTTATAAAGTGGAGAGTTCCCGGCATGGCTGTCGGTATCATTAAGGACAACCAGGTGTTTCTGCTTAAAGGATATGGTGTCTGTGAAACCGGAAAACAGGAAACTGTTGATGAAAATACCCTTTTCGCCGTAGCTTCAAATACCAAATCATTTACGTCAACCGCCCTGGGCATGCTGGTTGATGAAGGAAAAATAAGCTGGGATGATAAAGTTACGGACCACCTTCCCTGGTTCCGGCTTTACGATCCTTACGTAACCATGAACATCACCATCAGGGATCTGCTGGCGCATCGCACGGGTCTCGAAACCTTCAGCGGAGACCTGATCTGGTATGGCAGCACTCATTCCCGCGAGGAAGTAGTCAGACGTGCTTCCAATCTGAAACCCACCCATGGCTTCAGAGCAGGATACGGATACTCAAATATTATGTATCTCGCAGCAGGGCTGATCATTGAAAAAGTCAGCGGGGTCAGATGGGATGATTTTATCAGCCAGAGAATATTCGGACCACTTGGCATGAACTCCTCAAATACCAGTATCACTAAGCTGGATTTGAAGGGTAATACCGCTATCCCGCACAATGACGTGGATAATGAGGTAATCCCTATAAAATACCTGAATTGGGACAATATAGGGCCGGCAGGATCAATCAATTCCTCGGCATCAGACATGCTCAGGTGGATAAGATTTCAGCTGGAAAAAGGCAAAATAAACGGACAACCGCTGATAAGTGAGATCGCGCTGCGCGAAACATGGTCCCCCCAGATAATGCTGAAGGTTTCACCATTCTCTGAGAAAAACTGGCCATCCACACACTTTAAAAGCTACGGAATGGGCTGGTCCTTAATGGATTATCATGGAAAGAAAATCATCTCTCATTCAGGAGGGTATGATGGATTTATTTCATTTTCAGCTTTTGTTCCTGAAGCTAATCTGGGGTATGTAATCCTGACAAACAAAAACTCAAGCCTCTACCTGCCGCTTTCATACCGCATTCTTGACTATTTCCTTTCCAATGAACGAACTGACTGGAGCGAAAAAATCTTCGACCTGATCGAACAGGGGAATGCCGCTGAAAAGAAAAAAACAGAAGAAGAAATTGCCGGACGTATCACAGGAACATCCCCTGCCCTTCCTTTATCGCAATACTGCGGAACCTATACCAGCGAAATATATGGGGATGCTGAAGTTCAACTGAAAGATGATCAACTTTATCTGACCTTTAAGCATACACCGATTTTCCACAGCCCGCTCGTGCACTGGCATTACAATACTTTTACCCTGAAATTTCCCGATGTACCCTCTTTACCTCAGGGCAAAGCCGCATTTATCCTGAACAGGGACAACCAGATTGACAGAATGCTGATAGATGTTCCTAATCCAGATTTCGACTTTACAGAACTCGATTTTATCCGGCAAAAACAGGATTAATGATTGCTTTGAATATTTGCCGAATCCGTTTCATTCCGGATCTGAACAGCACTCTTAAAAACCAGTGCATCAGAGTTTATACAATACCTTAACCCTGTCGGAGGCGGTCCGTCATTAAACACATGTCCGAGATGCCCCCCGCACTTTGAACAAACAACCTCCGTCCTTACCATTCCAAAACTCAGGTCCTTATGCTCCTCAACATTATGCTTTGCGGCGGGTTCACTGAAACTGGGCCATCCGCAACCCGCATCAAACTTGGTTCCTGAATCAAACAACTCATTGCCGCATCCTGCACAGTAATACTTTCCTTCCACAAAAAACTGGTCATATAAACCGCTTCCCGGACGCTCTGTTCCCTTTTTCCTGAGTATATAGTATTGCTCCGGTGTTAAAACCTTCTTCCATTCTTCATCAGTTTTAACAACTTTTTCCGGTAACTGAATCTTACGCTCTTTCATTTCAGTGGTTTTTTGTGTTTCATGTTTACATGCATTGAAACCCACCATCATTAAAATGATCCAATAAAAGCTAATCAGATTTCTTTTCATCATCAGAAAACATCAGGTTTCATTGAAAAAACAATTCATCATCCGGCTTTGTTTGCCGGAACAGCATAAAGAATTTCACCCCTTTATATTCTGAATAAATATTCATCACATTATCGCAGAAATTCAGCATGAATAGTTAAATTTACACTGAAATGGGAATGTGGGACTTGCCGTTCACTATAAATCCAGTTTCAGTGGATGACAGATGGAAAAACTGTCCGGCTATTTCTCATAAGGCCAAAACATCGTTGCTAAGGAAAATCAGCGAAGGCCCTCATATTCAATCAGGATTCCGGAGACTGGCAGATCCCCGGTAATCGCGAAAATTATTTTTATAGGTATTATTAATGTAAAAAGAACGATATAGATTTTTGTATTTCTGAAAGGGAAACTGATTCCCTGGCCGGAAACAAAATTTAGTTTTCACCCTGTAAAATTTGAGCGTATGGATTGGCTTTGGATCACACTTGGAGTTGTTTTAATCATTGCAGGCCTGGCAGGTTGTATCATTCCCCTGATACCAGGCCCTCCACTCAGCTATCTTGGCCTGGTAATAATCCAGTTTACACTTAATGAACCTTTTACGTACCGCTTCATGGTAATCTGGCTGCTGATAACGATCGGTGTCACACTGCTTGATTACTATGTTCCAATCTGGGGCACAAAGAAATTTGGTGGAAGCCGGAGTGGAATATGGGGGGCTACCTTTGGATTGCTGATCGGGATTTTCTTTTTTCCACCATTCGGAATGATTGCCGGACCCTTTATAGGAGCAGTGATTGGAGAACTGATCATCGGTAAGGACTCTGCAACGGCCATCCGGTCGGGGTTTGGTTCGTTTATCGGCTTTATCGCGGGTACAGTAATGAAACTCGCCGTATCATTTATTATGGCATTTTACTTCTTCAAAGCGATCATCTGAATTTATGATCAAAATCAGCGATCCCCGCAAATTACTGAATATCAGTTATCAGACCAGGGCACTCATTGTTAAAATGCTTTCGGCGGCAGGCTCAGGTCATACTGGTGGATCCCTGGGGCTGGCAGATATTTTTACCTGTCTGTATTTCAACGAACTAAATCACAATCCTGATAATCCTGAATGGCCTGATCGTGACAGGGTGATTCTTTCCATCGGGCATGTTGCACCGGTTTTTTATGCGACCCTTGCTCAGGCCGGTTATTTTGAAAAATCAGAGTTGTTTACGCTGCGCAAATTCGGATCAAGGCTACAGGGGCACCCGGGCCTTGATTCTCGGCTCCCCGGAATCGAAACATCCTCCGGTTCACTCGGACAAGGATTGTCCATCGCCACAGGTATGGCAATCGTAGCAAAAAAACGTTCGTCAGATATCAGGGTGTTCAGCATACACGGCGACGGGGAGCTGCAGGAGGGACAAATATGGGAAGCCGCGATGGCTGCTGCACATTACAACCTTGATAACATTACCGCCATTGTAGACCTGAATGGGGTTCAGATTGACGGCCCGACAAGGGAAGTAATGCATCTTGAGCCACTGGCTGCAAAATGGCAGGCATTTGGCTGGAATGTTATCGGATGTGACGGGCACAACATCTCAGGTATTTTGAATGCATTCCGTCAGGCCCGGGCATATTCAGGCAAACCTTCAGTTATCCTGGCCAGGACTATCATGGGGAAGGGAATCAGAACCATTGAAAATGACTACCGCTGGCACGGCCGGGCCCCCTCTCCTGCCGAAGCTGTTGAGTTCCTTTGCCAGATTGATGAAATTTTCCGTGATGAACTAGCTAAAATCTGATCGCTGCTATGATTTATAACAAACGGGAAAATCGTCCGACAAGAGCGGGCTTTGGCGAGGGACTACTTGAAGCAGGCCATCTGAACGACAATGTATATGCCCTCGGTGCGGGTATCACCACCTCGGTGGGTGTAGATCTTTTTGCACGGGCTTTCCCTGACAGGTTTTTTTCCCTGGGCATTGCCGAGCAGAACTGTGCAGGCGTTGCTGCCGGCATGGCCTTGATGGATAAAACACCGGTTTTTACAACCTATGCTGTTTTCTCAGCCATACGGGCTACCGATCAGATCAGGATTTCCATTTGTTACAACAATCTTCATGTACTGATCGGCGGAGCACATGCCGGCATCTCTGTCGGCCCTGATGGAGCCACTCACCAGGCTCTTGAAGATATCGCTGTGATGCGGTGTCTTCCGAATATGACAGTTTTATCCCCCTGCGATGCCACACAGGCTTCAATCCTGACCCGAATGGCCATACTTGAAGAAAAGGGCCCGGTTTACCTCCGGTTTGGCCGCGAAGCAGTCGCCGATTTCACCCCTCCGGAGCTTGAAACCCGGATAGGTAAAGCGCAACTGCTTCAACCAGGAAACCACCTCACGCTGATCGCGACAGGACATATGGTGTGGGAAGCACTGAAAGCTGCAGAAATGCTATCCCTCAAAGGCATCAACGCCAGGGTAATCAACATGCACACGATCAAACCCATCGACACCGATGCCATCCTGAAAGCAGCGAAAGAAACCCGGCTGATCATCAGCATAGAAGAGCATCAGGTTACCGGCGGTCTGGGAAGTGCCATCGCAGAAGTGCTTGTCGGCAACTGCCCGGTAAGAATGGAAAGAATTGGCATCCCCGATTGCTTCGGCGAATCAGGGAAACCCGAAGAACTACTTGATAAATACGGGCTTACCGCCGAAAAAATCGCCCGGAAAGCCGAATCCATTTACCGTGCTACACAAATTTCATCCTGAATCCCTCGGGATATTCAATGTCTTCGAGAAACAGCCCATGAGCCGGAACCGATTCGCCGGCGTCAGAACGGTTCCCGTTCATCATCAGATCACGGAAACCGGTTTCATCCATTTTCCCCTTACCCACTTCAATCAGTGTTCCCGTTATTGCCCTAACCATATTCCGCAGGAACCTGTTGGCTTTTATATGATAAATCAACAAACCGGGCTCTTCAATAAAATATGATTCGGTTATATGACAAACTGATGTACCGGTTTCGGAACCCTTTTTCGAAAAACACGAAAACTCAGTGTATTCAGGCAACAATGAGGCGATGTGTTTCATGGCCTCAAGATTGAGTTTCCCTTCGTATCTCCATGAAAAATCCGCTAAAAACGGGTTCTTATTTCTGCTCAGGTAATACCGGTATGTTCTGGAAACGGCAGAAAAGCGGGCATGTATTCCAGCCTTCACCGGAAAAATCTGAAACAAAGCAACTGAAGGAGGGAGCACCCTGTTCATCCGGTAAACCAACTCCTTTAATTCTACCGCATTTAACCTGTGCTGAATTCCAAAATGGGCATAGAAATTCCGCGCATGAACCCCGGTATCAGTGCGACCGGCTCCAGTAAGCGGTATTTTTTCCCTGAGAAGCATTGACAGCGCTGATTCAAGGGACTGCTGCACCGAGGGGGATTCAGGCTGCACCTGCCATCCGTTAAAGTCTTTGCCATTATAGGCCAGATGAATAAAATACCTGAAATTGTCCATCGGGATAAAAGTACAAAATACAACCATACTTCCATGGCTGTCTGAATGAATGAAAAATCCAATTATCTGAATTTAGAATAGTTATAAATTAAGTAAAAGACGTGAAAAAAGGGCATTATTGTTAATTAATTCACAAAAGAATTTTTACTTTTGAAGTGAATTGTTAATCAATTCACAAGTCACACTCAATCTACTAATCAACAAAGTATTTTATCAACTAAAGTCGGAGGATTAAATGTTAACAACAGAAGCACTCGTAAAAGAGCTGGTTGAAAAAAACGGCAGAACCCGAAACAGCCTGATGCCGGTATTACAAGGCATCGTGCAAAAGGAACACTACCTGTCGGAAGAAGCTTTACTCTGCGTTGCCAAAGAACTCGATCTTGCAGCAGCAGATGTATACGGTACAGCCTCTTTTTACACGTTTCTCGACACTGTGCCGAGGGGAAAAAACATTATCAGGGTCTGCAAGACCATCACCTGCCACATGAAAGGCAAGGATGAAATCGTCAACACGCTGAGCAATGCCCTTAAAATCAAGGTAGGTGAAACAACCCATGACAAGAAATTCACACTGCTGACCGCCAATTGCCTGGGCTGGTGTCATAAGGGACCAGTTATGCTGATCAACGATGAGGTTTATCCTGAACTTACGCCTCAGAAGGCTCTTGAAATTGTTGAAGAGTACGCCAAAAGCACTCACTAAACCCAAATGGTCACAAACAAAAACAATATCCAAATGGAAAACAATCTTAAAAAAGTTGATATAATATTCGAGGTTGACGACAAATGCACTCCGCTCGAAGTACTGGATAAAACGCTTAAAAGATCAGCAGATGATATAATCCTGGATCTGATCGACAGCGGTCTCAAAGGCCGTGGCGGCGCCGGGTTTCCAACCGGACTCAAATGGAAATTCACCAGGAATGAATCAGGTGATGTAAAATATGTTATTTGCAATGCAGATGAGGGTGAACCGGGAACATTCAAAGACCGCGAGATCCTCGACCGCGTGCCGGAAAAGATTTTCGCCGGTATGACTATCTGCGGCTATGTTGTAGGTGCCAAGGAAGGTTACATCTACCTCAGGGGAGAATATAACTTCCTGTTGAAGAACCTATTGAAGAAACTTGAGGACTTCAACAATGCATTGAAAAAACGCAACATAGATTTCAGGATTTATTTCAAGTCCGGTTCAGGAGCCTATGTTTGCGGAGAAGAGAGTGCGCTGTTCGAATCCATGGAAGGAAAGCGCGGCGAGCCCCGCAACAAGCCCCCCTACCCGACCGTTGCCGGGTACAACAGCAAACCTACAGTCATCAACAACGTTGAAACCTTAGTTTATACCACGATGATATGCCACATGGGTCCTGAAAAATTCAAGGCCCTGGGAACCAGCGACTCCAGAGGATCAAAAGTATTTTCCGTTTCAGGTGATACGCCGATTCCGGGAATTTACGAATTGGAGTTAGGCATGCCCCTGCATGAATTTGTCAATGAATTCGGCGATGGCGATACCAAAGCCGTTCAGGTAGGTGGCGCATCAGGTCATTGTGTACCGCGGAAGAAGTTCAATGATACAATCATTGGTTTCGAAGGGATACCCACCGGAGGCTCAATGATGATTTTCAACAGTTCACGTTCTATGTATAATGTTCTTCATGATTACCTGGAATTCTTCACCGAAGAGTCATGCGGGCAATGCACCCCCTGCCGGGTTGGTTGCCAGCAACTGCTCAAGGGAATTGAAGCGGTAAAACGTGGGGAACGCCCGCCTGCTTACCTCGATGACCTGAAAAAGCTGACCGGGACCATGAAAATCGCTGCGAAATGCGGGCTTGGTCAATCGGTTGGCAATCCCTTCAATTCGATTATTGACAATTTCAGGGAAGAGATTATTTACTAAGTCAAAGGAAAAAAGTACAAAGTAAAGGGCAATGATACCCTCAGTCAATACCTTACGGAGGATATGAACCCCAAAGAACCAAAAAGCAAGCGAAACCATGAGCAAATATCTCGTTAACCTTAAGATAAACAACATGCCCATCGCGGTGGAAGAGGGCACAACCATTCTTGAGGCAGCTAAAAAGCTGAATTTCAGAATCCCCACCCTATGTAATCATCCTGACCTTACTGTAGCCGGCAACTGCCGTGTGTGTGTGGTTGAAGTCAAGGGCGCCAGATTGCTGGCCGCAGCCTGTGCCACCCCGGTTTCCGAAGGCATGGAAGTATTTACCAACAGCGAGAAAGTCAGAGTTTCACGCAAACATATCGTGGAACTACTTCTTTCAGAACACAATGCAGATTGTACCAAGTGCTTCAAGAACGGGCATTGTGAATTGCAGGACCTTTCCAGTGAATACCGCATCGGTGATCATGTATTCCTCGATCTTGTTAAACCTGAAAGCAAGATTCAGGATATTTCTTCACCATCCATTGTAAAAGACGACAGCAAATGCATCCGCTGCCAGCGTTGTGTCAGAACCTGCGCCGAACTGCAGGGTGTAAGTGCACTTGCGGTAGTGAATAAGGGAGATCACCAGAAGATATCAACCTTCCTGAACAAACCAATGCACGAAGTGGTATGTACCAATTGCGGCCAGTGTATCAACAGATGCCCGACCGGTGCACTTACAGAGCGCAATTACATTGAGGAAGTGTGGAATGCTATTTACGATCCCTCAAAATTTGTGGTGGTTCAGACAGCTCCCGCTACCCGCATCGCCCTGGGAGAAGACCTCGGTATCCCGGTTGGTGAAAGAGTTACCGGCAAGATGGTTTCCTCACTTAAAAAGCTGGGATTCAACAAAGTGCTGGACACCGATTTTACCGCTGACCTTACCATTATGGAAGAAGGCACCGAACTGCTTACCCGCCTCAAACGCGCATTGGTTGATAAAGATGAGAAAGTTGTCCTTCCTATGATGACTTCCTGTTCTCCCGGATGGATTAAATTCCAGGAGCACATGTATTCAGACATGCTCGACAACCTGTCCACCTGCAAATCGCCCCAACAGATGTTCGGTGCAGTAGCCAAAACTTATTATGCCGATAAGATCAACATTAAAGCCCAGGATATGATTGTAGTTTCTATCATGCCCTGCGTTGCCAAGAAGTTTGAATGCGAAAGACCGGAAATGCGCGATAGCGGCTACCAGGATGTTGATTATGTTTTGACCACCAGGGAACTGGCTATGATGATCAAACAGGCCGGTATTGATTTTAACAAACTGGAAGAAGAACATTACGACAGTATTCTGGGTGAATCATCGGGTGCTGCCGTTATATTCGGGGCTACCGGTGGTGTAATGGAAGCAGCTTTGCGAACCGCCTATGAAATTGTTACCGGACGCGAAGTTCCGTTCACCAACCTGAACATTCAACCGGTCCGCGGTATGGAAGGCATCAAGGATGCCACCATCAAGATCAAGAATGTAAAACCTGAATGGAGTTTCCTCGAAGGGGTAGATCTTCACGTAGCAATCGCGCACGGACTGGCCAACGCAAGGCAACTGATGGAAAAAGTGAGAAAAGGAGAAGTTGCCTATCACTTCATTGAAGTGATGGGATGCCCCGGCGGTTGTCTGGGCGGCGGAGGCCAGCCTATTCCTACTTCCCCCGAAATCAGGAAAAAACGTGCGGAAGCCATTTATCATGAAGATGAGGATATGCCGATCCGTAAATCGCATGAGAATCCTGAAGTCGTTGAGATTTACAAGGAATTCCTCGGTGAGCCGCTGAGTCATAAATCTCATGACTTGTTGCATACACACTACAAACCAAGGAAGAGATACTAATCCTTGATGATATTCCGGCAAAGAGGATGGCTTATGGCCGTCCTCTTGGCATTTTTATAGTTTTTAATTGCACTGTTTAAGTATTTGTTTGCGTGTATTTTAAACAAGCTTGTTTAGAATAAAAATAAATTCATTGTTATTTTAATAACAATGTGAATTTATTCACAATAAAATTTGTTTGGCATGAATAAACTGATTAATTTTGCCGCACCATTTGAAAGAAGTTTGTGACCCCACACCGAAAGGTGCTTAATTTTAAAATGAATGAAAATCAAAGAGGTTGTCGAATTATTGAATGCCAGGGTTGTTTCGGGACAAGACCAGCTTGATGCTGAAGTGGAATATGCATTTGCATCCGACCTGATGAGTGATGTACTCACCATTGAAACGGATAATCTGCTTTTGCTTACGGGACTTGCAAACCTGCAAACCATCCGGACTGCTGAGATGTCTGACATCAGCAAAATAATTTTTGTCAGAAAGAAGAAGGCAACCGATGAAATGATCCGACTGGCCGCTGAGAATGATATGATACTAATTGAGTGTGACTACTCCATGTTCAAATCCAGCGGAATCCTGTTTAAATCCGGTGTAAAGCCGGTATATTAAAAAATAACCGTGATGCATTTCGAGTTTCATGTTGAGGGAGGTAACTTTTCCAAAGCGGGGTCGGCATCCAGCCAGTTAAAGAAAATTCTTAAACAGCTGAATGTTGATCCCAGGGTCATTAAAAGGGTGGTAGTCGCCCTTTATGAGGCTGAAGTAAATATTGTGGCCCATGCTTACCAGGGAGTTATTTACATTGATATCGACACTGAAAAGATCGAAATCAGACTGATTGACGAAGGACCGGGGATAGAGGACATAGAACTTGCCATGCAGCAGGGCTATTCAACTGCCTCGCCTGAAGTACGTGAAATGGGTTTCGGGGCCGGTATGGGCCTTCCGAACATTAAAAACAACAGCGACCGGATGTCAATAACCTCACAGGTTGGCAAAGGTACCACTGTTGAAATTATTACATTTCTGAACAACTAATTGCTCAACAATGGAATCAGCTATTTTTCATCATGCACTTAAGATCAGGGAAGATCTGTGTATCGGCTGCTCTCATTGTATGAATGTGTGTCCTACAGAAGCGATCAGGGTAAAAAACGGGAAATCATATCTTATTGAAAACCGTTGTGTTGATTGCGGTGAATGCTTCAGGGTTTGTCCTGTAAGTGCTATAATTATTGATCATGATGACTTCAACTACATCTTCGACTACAAATACCGCGTTGCACTTGTTCCTTCGGTATTTACCGGTCAGTTCCCTGAAGACATTTCACTGCGCCAGATACACAGTGTGCTGCTTGAACTTGGATTTACACATGTATATGAAGTTGAAAACGGTGTTGAAGTCCTGGCGGAAGCGATAAACACTTTTGCAGGCAAGTCTACTGATAAAAAACCGCTGATTTCTTCTTTCTGTCCTGCAATTGTGAGGCTTATCCAGGTGAAGTTTCCTGCGCTGGCCGACCATATCATGCTGCTGAAGCCTCCGTTAGATGTATCAGCGTTACATATCCGGCATGAATTTGAGAAGCAGGGAATCCCTGCTGAAGAAACCGGCATATTCTATGTGACTCCCTGTGCGGCAAAAATAGCTGCCATCAAAGATCCGGTCGGAGAAAAGGATTCACCCATCACCGGTGTAATCAACATGGACATTCTTTTCAGCAAGGTATACCGGCAAGTAAAGCAGCGCAACCTGCAAAGTTGTGCCCTGCCTGTAGGCAGCAAGCTGACAAAAAAAGCAACCTGCTGGTCGCTCACCAATGGTGAAGCGCCCTTTGTAAAAGGAAGATCGCTGGCCATTGATGAAATTCATAATGTGATTGAGTTCCTGGAACGGCTCGAAAATGAGGAAGTTTCCGATATCGATTTCCTTGAACTCAGGGCCTGCGACGAAAGTTGCGCAGGCGGTGTACTCACCATTGCCAACCGTTTTCTGACTGCTGAACGCTTGAGGAATCACACTGATGAATATCATCCCGAAAAAGACTTCAACCATCCGGATGCGATCAAACCAATCGCCGAAAACAGGGATTTCCTCCTGAACAACATCAGTATTGGTGAAATCAAGCCCCGGTCGATGATGAAACTGGATGAGAATATGGCAGAAGCAATGCGGAAAATGGAAAAAGTAAACCGCATTATGCAGCTGTTGCCAATGGTGGATTGCGGTATCTGCGGAGCTCCCAGTTGCCAGGCGCTTGCCCAGGACATTGCCCAGGGAAATGCAACCATTAATTATTGTATATTTATTCAAAAAATACTCGAGCAAAAGGGTGAACTCAGCCTGGAAGAAAGCATCAAAATAATGCAGGATATCTGGGGATTCGGAAAAACCAACAAATACCGGGACCTGAAAGGAATCTGAATATGAAAGTAAGAGAAGTTGCGGAAAAACTGGGGCTGACTGTAATCAGTGGTGCTGCCGGACTTGACAATGAGATTAACAAAGGTTATTCATCCGACCTGTTAAGCGATGTTATGGGCGGCGCCGGTTCAGGCGACATCTGGATTACGCTTCAGACCCATAAAAATGTGATGGCAATTGCTTCATTAAAAGACCTTGCAGCCGTTATCCTGGTGAAGGGATTTAACCCTGATCCTGACATGGCTGAACAGAGCGACGAGGAAAGCATTCCGGTACTCGGCACCAGTGAAGACACCTTTACTATCAACGGCAGATTGTATAACCTGCTGAAACAATGAACCTGAATACAAGATGAAGGAATTCAGCGCCGACCTTCACATTCATACTGTACTTTCGCCTTGCGGCAGCCTTGAAATGAGCCCGCGAAACATTGTACGGAAGGCCCTGGAAGAAAAACTTGACATCATCGGAATCACTGACCACAATTCCACCCGGCATTGCCGGGAAGTATGCAGAGAAGCAATAAAGGCAGGCATCACTGTATACACCGGAGTTGAGGTAACCACAAAAGAAGAAGTTCACTGCCTGGCGTTCTTTGAAACATTTGACATTCTGGATGCATTTCAGGCATACCTGGACCGTTATTTGCCTGACATCATGAATAATCCGGACCTGTTCGGTTACCAGGTAGTAGTTGACGAAGAGGAGAACATCTCTTATGAAGAGCCAAAGTTGCTGATTTCGGCTATTTCACAAAGCATAGATCAGGTTGAAGCTGAGGTGCACCGGCTGGGCGGGCTGTTTATTCCGGCTCACATCAACCGTCCGAAATTCAGCCTTACGAGTCAGCTTGGATTTGTGCCGCCCAATCTGAACGCAGATGCCTTTGAATTGTCGAAACACACATCCGTTGAAGACTTCCTGAAACAATTCCCCTATCTGCGCGGAAGAACCTTTATCAGGAACTCGGATGCCCATCAGCCGGAAGCAATCGGAAGTATTCACACCCGGCTGCGGATGGAACATACCGGTTTTGACGAACTCCGTAAAGCGCTGCACGGAAAAGAAGGAAGAGAGGTGGCGTTATGATGAAGGATTTTGCAATGCACATCATGGATATAGCGCAGAATTCCGTATCCGCCGGTGCTACTGAAATAGAACTGCTGATTGAGGAATCCGCTGCAGATGACCGGCTCATAATGATCATCAGGGACAACGGGAAAGGGATACCTGCCGACATGATCGGAAAAGTGACCGATCCTTTCGTAACCAGCCGTACGACCCGCAAGGTCGGGCTCGGGCTTCCGTTGCTCAAACAACATGCTGATTCCACCGGTGGAGGTTTAACCATAGAATCAGGAAGCGGAAAAGGCACTAAAGTAACGGCAACATTCGGCCTTTCGCACCTTGACCGGCAGCCTTTCGGCGACATTGCCGGAACTGTTGTGCTGCTGGCAGCTGCAAACCCGGAAATCAGGTTTATCTATGAACACAGCACCCCAACGGGAATGTACCGGTTTGATACAGCTGAAGTAAATGAAATGCTTGAAGGAATGTCAATATCAGAAGCTCCGGTAATCCGGTTTCTGAAAGAAATGATCAGTGAAAATCTGAAGGAAATTAAGATTTCAGGATAATAATCAACACACAAACAAATTTTTAAACATGGGACAAGTAAAATCACTGGCTGACCTGCGGAAGATCAAAGAAGAACTGCAGGGAAAAATGAGCCTCAGGGAGAAGAGCAACAACCCTGAAAGCCTTGTACAGGTGAAGGTTGCCATGGCTACCTGTGGAATTGCTTCAGGAGCCAAACAGGTCATGGATTTCTTTATTGAAGAATTTGACAAAAGAAACATCCAGGCTGTAGTTACCCAGACAGGTTGTATGGGATATTGTTTTGCCGAACCTACCGTTGAAATTACCCTTCCGGGAAAGGAACCCGTTGTTTTCGGCTATGTGGATACCAGGAAAGCCGATGATATCATTGAAAAATATGTAAAAAACGGTGAACTTGTTGAGGGTATCATTCCTGTTAATTATGAAACCATTGAAAAGAAATAAGGAGGAGCGGTAATGGCAAAATATAAAATGCATGTTTTGGTCTGCGGTGGCACAGGGTGTCATGCTTCGGAAAGCGACACGCTGCTCGAAAACCTGAAAACCATTGTTGCCGATAAAGGACTTGACAATGAGGTTCAGGTGATTGCAACAGGATGTTTCGGTTTCTGCGAGAAAGGTCCCATCGTAAAGATTATGCCCGACAACACATTCTACACCCAGGTGAGCCCGGCGGATGCAAGGGAGATTGTGGAAGAACATCTGATCAAGGGGCGTAAGGTAAATCGCCTGCTCTACGTTGATCCCGAAAACAAGGAACATATTTCTGATTCCAAGCACATGGGCTTCTACAAGAAGCAGCTCAGGATCGCCCTGCGCAACTGTGGTTTTATTGATCCGGAAAATATTGATGAATACATTTCACGCGATGGTTATGAGGCCCTGGCCAAATGTCTGACCGAAATGACTCCGCAGCAGGTAATCGAGGAGATGAAAAAATCGGGCTTGCGCGGACGCGGAGGCGGAGGTTTCTCCACTGGTCTGAAATGGGAAATCACCAGCAAATCAGTATCTGATGTAAAATACGTCGTATGTAATGCCGATGAAGGAGACCCGGGCGCATTTATGGACCGCTCCATTCTGGAAGGAGACCCCCACTCCGTTATCGAAGCCATGGCCATCTGCGGCTATTGTATCGGCGCATCAAACGGACTGGTATACATCAGGGCTGAATACCCACTGGCCATCGACCGTCTGAAAACTGCCATTAACCAGGCCAGGGAGTATGGACTTCTCGGGCAGGATATCCTTGGCACCGACTTTGCCTTTGACATTGAGCTTCGTTATGGCGCCGGCGCATTTGTCTGCGGCGAGGAAACAGCGCTGATCCATTCGATGGAAGGGCTGAGGGGCGAGCCTACCGTAAAGCCTCCGTTCCCATCCGTTTCAGGATATTATGAAAAACCGACCAACGTCAACAACGTTGAAACATTTGCCAACGTGCCTGTGATCATTAACAAAGGTGCAGAATGGTTTGCTGGTATCGGAACTGAGAAATCAAAGGGCACCAAGGTATTCGCCCTTGCCGGAAAGATCAACAACGTGGGATTGATCGAGGTACCCATGGGCACCACGCTTCGCGAAGTAATTTATGAGATTGGCGGTGGCATCAAAGATGGTAAGAAATTCAAGGCTGTTCAGACCGGAGGTCCGTCGGGCGGCTGCCTTACTGAAAAACACCTTGACACCCCCATTGATTATGACAACCTGCTCGCCAGCGGCTCAATGATGGGCTCCGGTGGTATGATTGTTATGGATGAAGATGATTGCATGGTTTCAATGGCTAAGTTCTATCTCGACTTCACCGTTGAAGAATCATGCGGAAAATGTTCACCCTGCCGGATCGGAAACAAGAGACTTTATGAAATCCTTGATAAACTTACGCAGGGCAAAGGTACGCGCGACGATATTGACAGTCTCCGTAATCTCAGTCATGTGATCAAAGACACTGCGCTCTGCGGACTGGGACAGACCTCGCCCAACCCGGTTCTTTCCACCATCGATAATTTCTGGGATGAATATATTGAGCATGTAACTGACAAGAAATGCCGTTCAGGACAATGTAAAGCGTTGCTGCAGTATTTTATCGACGCCGAGAACTGCGTCGGTTGTACAGCCTGTGCCCGCAATTGCCCCGTTAATGCAATTTCAGGTGAGCGTAAGGGCATCCATGTGATTGACCAGGCTACCTGTATCAAATGCGGCGCTTGTCTTGAGAAGTGCAAATTCAATGCTGTGTTTATCAAATAATACCCGGAAAGAAATGGAAACAATCAAATTAACGATAGATAATAAAGTACTTGAGGTAGCCAAAGGCACCACAATACTCAAAGCTGCAAAGGAGGCCGGAATTCACATCCCTACCCTTTGTTACCTTCATCTACACGACCTGAATATTGAAAATAAACCCGCCGGTTGCCGTGTTTGTGTTGTTGAAGTAGCCGGCCGCCGAAACCTGGCACCTGCCTGCGTTACGGAATGTACCGAAGGCATGGTTGTAAACACTCACAACATCAGGGTACTGAATGCCAGAAAAACGGTGCTTGAGCTTATTCTCTCAGATCATCCCACCGATTGCCTGATCTGCGCAAAAAATGGCAACTGTGAACTGCAGACCATGGCGCAGGAATTTGGCATTCGCAAGTTGCACTATGAGGGAGAGCAGTCAACTTACCGTGAGGACACCTCGCCTGCCATTATCCGCGATGTGGATAAATGTATCATGTGCCGCCGCTGCGAGATGATGTGCAATGATGTTCAGACAGTAGGCGTTCTTTCGGCTGTTAACCGCGGATTTATGTCGGTTGTCGCCCCTGCTTTTGAGATGAACCTCGACCACAGCGTATGTACTTACTGCGGACAGTGTGTGGCCGTTTGTCCTACCGGCGCACTCACCGAAGTTGACCATACCAATGCCGTTATCAGGACACTTGCCGATCCTACCAAAACGGTTGTGGTTCAGACCGCTCCGGCAGTAAGGGCAGCCCTTGGCGAAGAATTTGGTATGGAGCCAGGAACCCTTGTCACCGGAAAACTTGCCGCTGCACTACGCAGACTGGGCTTCAACTATGTTTTTGATACCGATTTTGCCGCCGACCTTACCATTATGGAAGAAGGAACCGAGCTGCTTGACCGTCTGACCCGTCATCTGAACGGGGATAAAAATGTTCCGTTGCCTATCCTTACCTCCTGCTGCCCGGGCTGGGTAAACTTCTTTGAACACCAGTTCCCTGAAATGATGGATATACCGTCAACTGCACGCAGTCCGCAGCAGATGTTCGGAGCTATCGCAAAAACCTATTTCGCCGATAAAATCAATGTGAAACGCGAAGACCTGGTGGTTGTATCCATTATGCCCTGCCTGGCCAAAAAGTTCGAGTGCCAGCGTGATGAATTTGCCACCAATGGTAATCCGGATGTAGATTTCTCAATTTCTACCCGCGAGTTGGCTCACCTGATCAAGCAGTCAAACATTGAATTCAATGCCCTGCCGGATGAGAATTTCGACAATCCGCTCGGCGAATCTACCGGAGCTGCTGTCATTTTCGGCACAACCGGAGGAGTAATTGAAGCAGCAGTCCGTACCGCTTACGAGGTACACACCGGCAAAAAACTCGAGAAAGTTGATTTCGAAGAGTTGCGGGGAATGGAATATATCCGCGAAGCAACCATTGACTTCAACGGACTCCCTATCAGGATTGGCATTGCGCACGGACTTGGTAATGCGCGTAAATTGCTGCAGGATATCAAAGACGGAAAATCTGAATTCCATGCGATTGAAATTATGGCCTGCCCGGGCGGTTGCATCGGGGGTGGCGGACAACCTTTGCATCATGGAGATTCTTCCATTATCAAGGCCCGTCAGAAGGCAATTTACGAGGAGGATGCCAATAAGACCATCCGTAAATCGCATGAAAATCCTTACATCATCCAACTTTATGAAGAGTTCCTCGGTAAACCGCTGAGTGACAAATCACATCACCTGCTTCATACGCACTACTTCGATAAAAGCAAGGAGATCAAAGTTGTAGAATAAGGGAAGATTGCCGGTACGGAAACATCCGTACCGGCTGAACAAACAACACAAAATCAAAAGAATTCAGATCATGGCAAATATTAAATTATCCGCAGAGAAGCTTGATGAATTGAAAGCTGTCTGCAAATCGTTCAACAACGATAAGGGAGAACTGATCAATGTGCTGCACAAGGCACAGGGAATTTTCGGTTATCTTCCCGCGGAAGTACAGGAAGTGATTGCCAGGGAGTTAAACATCTCCGTTGCGCATGTGTATGGCGTTGTCTCTTTCTATTCCTTCTTTACCATGTTGCCGAAAGGCGAACATCCTGTTTCTATCTGCCTTGGCACAGCATGCTATGTGCGTGGCGCCGAAAAAGTTATTGACGAGTTCAAACGCCTGCTTAATGTCAATGTCGGAGAAACCACCCCTGACGGAAAGTTTTCACTTGCATGCCTGCGTTGTGTAGGCGCCTGCGGACTTGCCCCGGTAGTTCTCGTTGGTGAAAAAGTTTACGGACGGGTAGCCCCGGAAGGTGTTAAGGATATCGTTGCAGAATACGCTAACTAATTGTTTTCATCAGTGTTTGGTAAAAAGCGGCCGGAGATGTTCCGGTCGCTTTTTTTGCTTACAAAACCTGAAGATATTTGCGCAAGGGAAGCACGCCCCGGTTAAGGATTGAGATAACGGAAGAAGGGCTGCCCTCAGACAACCCTTCTCAACCACACTCACTAAACAAAAACTAATTTTCAAGAACTTTAGTCACCAATTCAGCAGCTTCCTGCAATAATACGGCGGAAAAAACCTTCAATCCCGAATGTTCAATCAGGTCTTTGGCTTCCTCGGCATTGGTACCCTGTAACCTTACAATTATCGGAATATCAATGATTCCAATGTTGCGGTATGCATCCACAATACCCTGAGCCACCCGGTCGCAGCGTACAATGCCGCCAAAAATATTGACCAGGATTACCTTTACATTGGGATCTTTCATAATGATCCTAAACGCCTGCTCTACCCTTTCGGCATTGGCAGTACCGCCTACATCAAGGAAATTGGCAGGTTCTCCGCCCGAAAGTTTTATAATATCCATGGTTGCCATAGCCAATCCGGCTCCATTCACCATGCATCCTACATTCCCGCTGAGTTTAACATAATTCAGGTGATGCGCCCCTGCTTCAACTTCGGCTGGATCTTCTTCTGCAAGATCGCGCATGGCAAGCAGATCAGGGTGGCGGAAAAGTGCATTCTGGTCAAGGCGCATTTTACAATCGGCCGCCATGATCAGATTGTCGGATGTTTTGAATACCGGATTTATTTCAAGCAAGGCCGCATCACTGCCCATGTAAGCATCATACAGGCTTTTTACAAATTTCTGCATATTCTTATGGGCAGCACCTTCAAGTTTGAAATTATAGGCAATTTTGCGGCACTGAAAATCCTGCAGGCCAACCTTGGGATCAACTTCTTCGGTAAAGATCAGGTGAGGGGTCTTTTCGGCAACCTCCTCAATATCCATGCCTCCTTCGGTAGAGTACATAATCATGACCCTTCCGCTGGCGCGGTTCAGCAACATACTTATATAAAATTCCCTGGGTTCACTCTCGCCCGGATAGAAAATATTCTGCTCAACAAGCACTTTACTCACCAACTTTCCACCAGGACCTGTCTGAGGAGTGACCAGCGTCATCCCGATAATCTGAGACGATTTTTCCCAGACTTCATGCAGCGATTGGGCAATCTTAACGCCTCCGCCTTTGCCTCTGCCTCCGGCATGTATCTGCGCTTTTACCGCCCACCGGTCAGAGTCGGTAATCTGCTGGATTTCTTCGGCCGCTTTTACTGCCAGTTCAGGGGTCTCGGCAACAATGCCAACAGGCACCGGAACGCCGTAAGAACGAAGTACTTGTTTTGCCTGAAATTCGTGGAGGTTCATGATGATATGGTTAAACTGATTATTTGGTATGTTGAATTAATTACTTTAAGTGCTAACCTTTGAGAAAATCCGGTATATTTGTCCGGAATCACTGGCTTAAACAAATTAGCCGGCTGTCAGTTCAAACAAATATAAAAAGTTTTTAATCTTAGTTACAATTTTAAGTTGACCAACAGTACTATTAACTAAAGAGAGTTGTTTTCATTTCTATTCTATTCCAACTACCATCGTCCCCTATGAGAACCTTTGTTCTTCTGACAATATATTTTATAAGCATGTTTACCTTTTCGTCAGCCGCATTGGCCGGCGTTCCTCCTTCAGCTGCAATAAACCGGACTGTCACAATTCCGCATATTGATGGCAGAATCTCAGAAGGAGAGTGGACAAATGCCACTGTACTCAGCGGATTCAGACAATTTGAACCTGTATCGGATGCCGAACCGTCATTCGAAACAAAGGTTATGCTGATGTATAATGATGAGGCAGTTTATATTGCCGCCATTATGTATGACCGGGCGCCCGACAGCATCGCCCGGCAATTGGGTGAACGGGATAATGATGATCTGAATGCCGATTACTTCAGTATTGCCTTTGACACCTATAACAATCAGCAGGATGCATATTATTTCGCCGTTTCCGCTTCCGGAATACAGGTGGATGGCCGGATGCTTGATGAAACCTACAGTGCCGTCTGGTACAGTGAAGTTGACATCACCGACTCCGGATGGATTGCTGAAATCCGCATCCCTTACTCTGCAATCAGATTTCCGGGGCTACCCACCCAGGACTGGGGTTTCCAGGCGATAAGAAAAATCAGAAGATACCGCGAACAAATCCACTGGGCCCTTGAGGAGAAAGGAGCCGGAAATATTCAGGTACACTGGGGCAAACTAACGGGATTTGAAAGCATAAGGCCTCCCCTGCGCCTGTCATTTACGCCATACCTTTCTGCCAACATGCAACACAACAGTGATCCTGCGTTCCGCAGCGATCCGTGGTCCTTTGCATACAACGGAGGCATGGACCTGAAATACGGCATCAACGAAAGTTTCACCCTTGATATGATTCTACTGCCCGATTTCAGCCAGGTGCAATCAGACAGAATCCAGAAAAACCTTACTGCACTTGAGTTAATTTACGACGAAAACCGGACATTTTTCAATGAAGGCACTGATCTCTTCAACAAGGGAGAACTCTTCTATTCACGGCGCATAGGTCGCACACCACTGCGTCATTACATGGTAAGTTCCATGCTTGACGAGACGGAAGTCCTGACCCACAATCCGGTAAGTGCAAGGCTGTTGAATGCGATGAAATTCAGTGGCAGAACAGGTTCGGGATTGGGGATAGGGGTTTTCAATGCAGTAACCGGCAATACCTGGGCTACCGCTAAAGATACGGTCAGTGGCCGGGAAAGGGAAATCCTTACTGATCCGGCGACCAACTATAACATTGTGGTGCTGGATCAGGCGCTGCCCAACAATTCTTCTGTCTATTTTATCAATACCAATGTCACCAGGCCCGGAGGCTGGGATGACTCCAATGTCACCGGAGCGGGCGCAACCCTCGGGAACAAAACAAAGACTTACTTTGCAGGATTGAGTTTTTCCGCATCCAAGTGGAATAAAGCGGGTGCAAATCCCGAATTTGCCTGGGGCGAAAATAAAACCGGATACAATTACGGTGCTTTTCTGATGAAAAGCCGGGGAAAATTCCAGTTTTCGGTTTATCAGAGTGCCCTGGACTCCAATTACAATATTAATGATCTGGGTATCAACCGCTACAGAAATCAGCAAAACCGGGGGATTTACGTCAGTTACAGACTTTATGAACCTTTCGGCATATTCCTCAATTTTTCACAAAGTCTGGGTCTCGATCAGATCAGGGCGCTGAACAATAAAACCAACATCAATACCTTGCTCACCTATAAGGGCAATACAACATTTAAGAATTACCTTACAATGTGGTGGGGAGTTTCTGTTTCTCCATCCGAAAGGTATGATTATTATGAACCCAGAATTCAAGGAAGATATTTCATTAAACCCGGATATACCCAGGGTTGGATAGGCTTTTCGAGCGATTACCGCAAAAAACTGGCAATAGATGGTGAGTTCTATTATACCGCCGAATATGACAGGAAACATTACACCTGGTTTGAAATAGGACCGGTGGTAAGGCTCAACGACCGCCTGTCATTCAGGCATACAACGGGGCTGGGCGACAACCCGGGAGATCTGGGATTTATCGGAGCATACAATAATATTGTGTGGTTTGGCAAAAGAGATGTAAAGACCCTGGAAAATTCTTTCTCCGGCAAGTATATGGTCAGCCGGCTGATTTCAACTTCACTATTGTTCAGGCATTTCTGGCAAACAGCAGATTATAGAGGTTATTACATTCTGAATGCAGACGGCAGCCTGACGCCTGATCCCGACCTGGTGTATGATGCAAATTTCAACTACAACTTTTTCAGCATTGACCTTGCTATCGGATGGGAATTTGCGCCGGGCAGCATGCTGAGCCTGGTATGGAAAAATAATATTGAGAGTGAAAACAAGGCTTATAATATTAAATACTTTAACAATCTTGATCAATTATTCAATGCTTCACAGTTGAACATGTTCAGCATCAAGGCATTGTATCATCTTGATTACCTGATGCTAAAACGAAAAAAGCACTGATTTTAAATATCCGGAAGGCTAAAACACCCCTGGCAGGATTTATGAAAATAGCTAGCAGCAATTCCGGTCTTCTTCATTGATCAATTATAAATCAAACTGATCACATATCAGGATATTATAAACCAAATCAGGTTACTTTTACTCCATAAAGTGATATATTACTATAACCCGGCCGGCATACCCTGCCGGGTTCTAACCTGAAATAATCATCAATATGTTTGCGACACTTAAATTCCCTATTATGGGATATGTCAAAATCAGACTCATTGTAAAAAACGGTTACAAGTGGCTGGCTGAACTGATCGGCGCGGAGCTTGAAATTGAAGTTACAGAGGATGATTTTGTCCTTGATTAAGTTAACAAGGGCGTTTAACCCGCCTTTTCTCCTGACTCAGGAAGGTGATCTCTATCCTTCCCTGCATTGCTTTTGGCAAACAGTGAAAATTCAGATTCCGGCCATTCAGTCATAATGCTCCCGCGCTGAATCCTGCCACATTTTCAATCCTGTACTTCTAACATGACTTCTCACCTGAACAGGGTGACTTTCAGTTAAACTGTTAACTTTGCATCAGGTTAATTTCATTCTATGATTCAGGCGAGAGAAATAGTCAAATCGTATGGAAGTCTCCAGGTACTGAAAGGGGTATCTGTTGAGATCAATAAAGGTGAGATCGTTTCGGTGACCGGTGCTTCAGGAGCCGGCAAATCGACCCTGCTTCACATTCTCAGCACCATCGACCGTGCCGACAGCGGGCATGTGGTTGTTGACGGAATTGAGACGGGTAAACTTAATGACCGTAAACTTGCCGGATTCAGGAACCGGAAAGTGGGTTTTGTTTTTCAGTTTCACCACCTGCTGCCTGAATTTACAGCCCTTGAGAATGTTTGTATCCCTGCATTTATCGCCGGGACCGGCCGCAGGGAAGCGGAACTCCGGGCCATGGAATTGCTTGAATTTCTTAACCTGAAAGACCGCTCCTCTCATAAGCCATCAGAATTATCGGGGGGAGAACAGCAGCGCATAGCGGTAGCCAGGGCATTGATCAACAGTCCTTCAGTGATTATGGCTGATGAGCCTTCGGGCAATCTCGACTCAACCAACGCAAGGCAGTTGCATCAGCTCTTCTTCGAATTGCGCGAAAAGTTCAGCCAAACCATTCTTATTGTCACCCATAACGAAGAACTTGCCGAAATGGCTGATCGCAGGCTCTTTATGCGAGACGGACTTATTTTTGACCACAAAACCTGATTTCGCTCAGCACCCAATAAACTTTCCGGATTTTCGTTTTGTTATAGCGCTGAATGGCAAAAAGCAATACGTGATTATCAATTATCTGACCACAAAATGATTAAATATTTTTCGACCCGTCTTTTATCCGTCTTACTGCTTGCATGTTCACTCTTTTTGGGAACCGGCATAAATGCCAATGCTCAAAGCATTGACCCCGCCAGGTTACAGCAATTTGAAGAAGCCATCCTCCGGGGTGAGGAATTTCTGCAGGCAAAGGATTATGCAAGGGCCAAAGCCGAATATCAGAAAGCATTGAATATTGATCCCACGGCCAAGTTCCCGAAAGACAAGCTGGCCCAGATCAGGAAGGTTTACACAGATCCTGAAGACGAAGCGCGCTTCAGCAATGCAGTTGAACAAGGCAACCGCCTTCTGCTGGCGAAGAATTTTGAAGCAGCCAGGGATCAGTTTTCGATTGCGGTCAATATTAAACCTGAAGACAAATCAGCCCGCGACAAACTTGCTGAAGCCGAGAGACTTGCCAGAGAAAGGCAGGAGATGGTGAATCAATTTGAAAAAATCGTAGCAGAAGCTGATAAATTGTACGCTTCAGGAAACATGCAGGCTGCCAGGGATAAATATGCCGAAGCTTCAGCCCTGAATCCGGAAGAAAATCATCCGCAGCAGCGCATCCGTGACATCGACAGTAAACTTGCGTCAGAAAAAGCAAAGCAGGATTCATATGACAACCTCCTTACTGAAGCGGATGAAGCCTATATGAACAGGGACTTCGTTACGGCAAAACTGAAGTATGAGCAAGCGCTGAAATTAAAACCATCTGAAAACTATCCCAAAAGCATGCTTTCGAGAGTTGCTGAAGGATTGACTCAACAAAAGGATGCACTGGCTAATTATCAGACCGTTATCGCGTCTGCCGACCGATTATTTCAGGCAGGGGATTACGAAACAGCTCTTGGGGCATATCAGCAGGCTTCAGGAATTCTGCCGGAAGAAAAATATCCGAAAACAAGGATTGGAGAAATCAACGGGTTGTTGCAGCAACAAAAGCAGCTTGAAGAAAATTACAATGATGCAGTTACCCGCGGGGATGCCCTGATGCTGGAAAAAAAATATGAAGAAGCCCGGACAATATTCCAACAGGCATCCACCCTGAAACCTACCGAAATATATCCAAAGAAAAAGATTGAGGAGATTGCCGGTCTGACAGCTGCAGCAAAAGAAGCAGAATTAAATAAAGCATATCAGGAGGCAATTTCAAAAGCTGATAATTTTTTCAGTATTCCGGATTACCCATCAGCCCTGAACGCATACGGGCAAGCCAAAACAATTAAACCTGCCGAAAATTATCCTGACCAGCAGATTTCTAAAATCAATGACATACTGGCTAAAGAAAAGGCGGACCAAAATGCATACAGCAATGCCATTGCAGAAGCCGATCAGTTATTCAACTCAGGGAACTATACAGGGGCTAAAGAGAAGTACAGCCAGGCACTGGGAATAAAACCGGGCGAAGCTTATCCGGCATCACAAATTTCAAAGGCAGATCAGCAACTGGCTCTCCAAAAAGAGAAGGACGAACTTTACCTGAAAACAGTGAGCGAGGCTGACCGTCTGTATGCTGAAAAAAAAGTAAGCAATGCCCTGACTGAATATAACAAGGCAGCATTGCTTAAGCCGGAAGAAAGTTATCCAAAAGAACAAATCACAAAATTGCAGACTGAACTTGATAACCTCAGGTCGGCAGAGGAAAAATACAACAATTTCATTGCCGAAGGGGACCGTTTATACGAAAACCGGGACCTTGAAAATTCGGCCAATGCCTATAACAATGCACTGGCCCTCAGACCAGGGGAAAAATATCCTTCAGAGCGTATAGCCCGGATTGGACAGGAAATGGAGAATCAGCGCATTCAGCGTGAAAATTACTCCACGGAAATTGCAAAAGCCGATCAGTTGTTCAGCGACGGGCAGTACGGGGAAGCCCGAACGACCTATACCAGGGCGGCCGGCATTTTGCCGGGCGAAAATTACCCTTCAGAGCAGATAGCAAAAATTGAAAAAATAATCAGGGACCGGGAGTCGCTGGAAGAGCGTTATGAAGCATATATTTCAGAGGGGGATGCCGCTTTCGGGAATAAAAAATACCAGGCAGCACAATCAGCATACCAGCAGGCGCTGTTGCTTAAGCCCGGCGAAAAATATCCGACTGAGCGCATCGCCCTGGCCGACAAAGAACTGGAAGCGGCCATGCAACTTTCAGCTGGATATCAGAAAGCCATTGCTGAAGGAGATGTTCTTTTCAATTCAGGATCGCTCAGGGAAGCCAGGGATAAATATGCCGACGCACTCAAACTGCAGCCCGGCGAAACCTATCCTGCCAGCCAGATTGAACGGATCGCGCAAATGCAGGCCGAGCAGATGGCAAATGAGCAAAAATTCAACAAAGCCATTGAAGATGGCGACCGTTTCTTTAATGCCGGAGATTACCGTCAGGCACAAACCCTCTACAATGAAGCCTTACTGATCAGGCAGAATGCGGCCCATCCGGCAGGCAGGATCGCGGAAATAGCAAAAATACTGGGAGAGCTGGAGGCAACCGACAAGCAGTACGCCGATGCCATTCAGCTTGGTGACAATTTGTTGTCGCAAAATCAGCTTGATGAGGCTTTAATGGCATACCAGCAGGCTGCGCGGCTTAAACCTTCTGAATCGTACCCGGGCAGACAGATTGAACTGATTGGACAAAAGAAATCTGAGGCGAAAACGCTCAGCGAAAACTATGCAACTGCCATTTCCACTGCTGATGCCGCATTAGAAACCAAAGACTATTCAGTTGCGCTGACTTCATACCAGAAGGCGCTGGACTACAAGCCCGGCAGCGAATATCCATCATCAAAAATCAGGGAGATCAACGGCATACTGGAAGAGCAGAAAATGCTGGCCGACAGGGAATATTATGAAGCAATCCGGCA